>Ga0075163_10000381_pt1 | contig 56646 bp, 48 predicted proteins | sample JI1023141ADNA_FD_71478 | JGI IMG/M metagenome (GOLD analysis project Ga0075163, IMG submission 71478) | Wastewater effluent complex algal communities from Wisconsin, to seasonally profile nutrient transformation and Carbon sequestration -... | ecosystem: Engineered > WWTP > Effluent > Algae... | reverse complement strand
CAGAGCTAGTTAGGCTGACCTTCGTCATCACCCGCTGGACGTCGACGTTCGCCACCGCGTCCCCCTTGAAATCCTTCGCCACCAGGACCACCAGGTCCGCCTTGAAATCCAGGACCGCCAGGTCCGCCCTGCCCACCCTGGAAGCCCTGCCCACCCTGGAAGCCGGGACCACCTTCGCCACCAGGACCTCCTCGGAATCCCATCGGTTGCTTGAATTGTTGCAATTGTTCGGCGGTAAGTATTTTGGCTAACTCTGCGTCCACGGTTTCTTGGAGTTTAGCGATCTGATTGCGCTGCTCCTCCGATAGGTTCAATTGTTGCATCATGAACTCGGGAACGACTCGACCAGGTTGCATCATGGGACCGCGTCCTCGTCCTCCGCGGCCCATCTCGCCGCCGCGACCGCCTGGTCCGCCGAACTCACCACCCATAGGCGGTTGACCTCCGAATCCACCTGGGCCACCTGGCCCGCCGAATTCACCGGGCCCACCAGGACCACCTCCGAAACCACCTTGGCCGCCAGGGCCACCGGGTCCGCCACCGAAGCCACCGCGACCTCCTGGTCCACCTTCGAATCCGCGTCCCTGTCCGGCCATTTCTTTCTGAACCAATTGGGCCACTTCGTCGCGAGTTACCTCTTTGTTTTTGTCCGCATCAGCTCGCTCGACCAATCCCTTGAGACGGCTTTCAGAGTACTCATCTTCGGTAAGTTTCCCATCCTTATTTTTGTCGAGGCTCATCACCCGAGTTATCGTTTCCTCCCCGCCGCCACCACCTTGCCGTGGACCTCGCCCTTCGCCTTGTTGCCCACCAGGAGGTTGTAGAAACGCGAAACCTGCCAACATACCACTCATGATCAATGAACTAAAAACAAATTTCATGGGACACCTCTTTGAATTGCTGAACGATTCGTTTGAAGACTTTTTACGATTTGAAGTTTCGATCGTCGGGTGTGAGTCCCAGGACGATGTCGAATTTTGCTGTATATTCCGGGGTTTCCGTACCCGGCATGAGAACCCAATCTGCCTGTACCAATTCCTGATCGACCAGGTCGCCAGCCTGAGCAAAAATACCATCGCGGCGATTGTTTTCATGACCACGAATCATGACCTGCGTCGTCAAAATTTCTTTGCCACCCCGGCTCAGCTTAATATGAATGTGGGGTGCGGGTCGGCCTGGGTAAGGAACAGGTTTCACAGTGCGAAAGCGATATTCGCCAGTTGCTCCAGTTTCGAATTTTCCGTAACCTTGGAAGTTCTTATCCTGGATGTTTTTCTTGCTGTTACTATCATTCGAATGAAGATAGACACCCTTCGCATCACATTGCCAAATTTCCATGGTAACATTGCGAAGAGGTGAACCGTTTAGGCTCAAGATTCGACCATGCAGATGAGTGATCTCACCCACGGCAGGTGTTAACGAGTTATTGACAATGATAAGATCGTTATCTTGATCGAGCGGTAGATGATCAGGGTAGAATGGCCCTTCGGTTAAACTGGGAGTTCGAAATAGTTCCTCAGCAAACAGCCCTTTTTGCGTGAAAAATAGGAGGCCAGTCGCCGCTGAAGCGGTAAGCCATTGTCGTCGCCCAATAAATCTGCTTTCGTTCATCCGTAAGCCCCTTAAGACCATGGAACTTTGTGTACTATTCTGGATACAATCAGTTATCCCGACAAAGCCTGGGATTTTGTTCGCAACACTGAGACATGCGAGATTGAGCCCAAGCCGGGGCCACGCTTTTTCGAAAATTCCTTTTTTTCCATCGATGCGGTCAGAATGACACAAGATGTGACTCAAATTCTAAAGGCCTTGGAGGCTGGGGACCCTCTCGCCGCCAAGGAACTTTTGCCCGTTGTCTATCGTGAGCTCCATCAACTTGCGACCGCCAAAATGCGACAAGAACGGGGTGACCATACCCTACAGCCCACCGCGTTAGTGCATGAGGCCTTTCTCCGCTTGGTCGGAGATGTCGATCTAAACCGTTGGGAAGGACGAGCCCATTTTTTTTCGGCTGCAGCTGAAGCGATGCGCCGCATTCTAATCGACCATGCTCGCCACAAGAACGCGGCTAAACGCGGCGGAAAGCTGCAACGCCTCGACATCAACGAAATGTTGAGCTTTGACGAAGCCAAAGTCGACTCGCTGCTGGAATTAGACTCGGCACTAGAGAAACTAGGGCAGCTGGATCCCATGTTGGTTAAGGTTGTCGAACTTCGATTCTTTGCCGGGTTATCGGTGGAACAAACGGCCGAGGCCCTAAACCTCTCGGACCGCACCATCAAGAGGCACTGGGCCTATGCGCGAGCGTGGCTACAGCGTGAACTCGAAGAAAAATAGTTGCCACGATTGTTAGGGTTCGTTTAACGCGTAGCTGGAGCGCAGCGGATGCTACGTAGGCTGGAGAAAAACGCCAATCCCCTCCATACGCTCGCGAAAAAAGGGTAGGAAAATATGGCCCCTGCCTCCCCTCTTTGTCGCATGAAAGGAAAGAGTGCAGTGACAAAACGGAGCAGAGACCTCCCATGAACCAAGCCAATGAACGAACCATCTTCTTGGAAGCGATCGACCAAGATTCTGCGCAAGCGATGTATGCGTATGTTCAACAAGTTTGCGCTGGCAATCATGACCTGCAACAACGAGTAGAAAAGCTTGTCGCTGCGCATCTCAAATCGGAAGGTATTCTCGACCAACCCTTATTCGAACCGACTCCGGCCAGCTTAGCAGAAACACAAAGTCTCTCTGCATTGGCAGTTGCCCCACTTACGGACATCAACCAACAGATCGGTCCCTACCGACTCATGGAGAAAATTGGCGAGGGTGGCTTCGGCATCGTATACGTTGCCCAGCAAGAACAACCTGTCCGCCGCAAAGTTGCCTTAAAAATGGTCAAACCCAACATGAACTCGCGAGATGTCTTGGCCCGCTTTGAAGCAGAACGTCAAGCACTTGCCATGATGGATCATCCTGGCATCGCTCGAGTCTTCGACGCTGGGGTAAGCAGCGATGGACGTCCCTATTTTGTCATGGAACTAGTGCGCGGAGTTTCCATCACGGAGTTCTGCGATTCCGCCAAACTTGATGTGACTCGACGCCTCGAACTCTTTCGAGATATATGCTCTGCCGTTCACCATGCACATCAGAAAGGAATCATCCACCGAGACCTGAAACCCTCCAATGTTCTTACAACGCTGTTCGATGACAAACCCACCGTAAAAGTGATCGACTTTGGTATCGCCAAAGCCATCGGACAGGAACTAACGGACAAGACGATTTACACACGCTTCATGTCCATGATGGGCACACCTCAATACATGAGTCCAGAACAAGCCGAGATGAATGGCTTGGATATCGATACCCGCAGCGATATCTACTCGTTGGGTGTTATTTTGTACGAGTTGCTTACCGGCACAACGCCGATTGAATCGACGCGTATGAACTCCGCTGGCTATCATGAAATACGTCGGTTAATTGTCGAAGAGGAACCTCTCCGTCCGAGTATGCGACTTTCGACACTCGGAAATCGCTTAACCACAGTGACCGAAAGCCGGAACGTAGAACCACGAAAGTTACGATCCATCTTGGATGGTGATCTTGATTGGATCGTGATGAAAGCGATGGAAAAAGATCGTACCAGGCGATACGATTCTGCAGCCGCGATGGCCAAAGATATCACCGCCTATTTGCAATCAGATCCGGTTGATGCACGCCCTCCATCGCGTTGGTATCGATTCCAGAAATTCGCCGGACGCAATAAAACGGCCATCGTTACCTCCGCTTTGGTTGCAACCTCGCTGGTACTGGGAACCGCATTCAGTTTGTACCAAATGTCGCAAGCAATGTCGGCAGCTGATGCCTTAAACACCGCTTTGGCAGATGCTCTTGAAGCCAAACAAAAAGAAAAAGAAGCCAACGAACAATTACAAGAGTTTTCAAATCGACTCGTTCAAGCTAATCAACTGATTTCAACAGCTCAAACCCATTTCTTTGAAAATGAAATCACTGAAGCCATCAGTGATCTTGATCAAGCCATTGAACTACAGCCATCGTACTATCTCTCTTGGCTGCAACGAGGCCAAACCTACTCACGGCTTGGTATGTGGTCCACTTCGGCAACCGATTTTGCCAAAGCATTGGAACTGGGCGCTCCCACCAACGAGCCTCAATGGCAAGGGATCGGTGCTCTGTTTTTAGCAACCAATCAACCTGCCGCATATCGAAAATTGGAAACTGAACTTGTCGATCACGTTTCCAAATCAAAAGGCCTCGTCGACTGGCAAGCTTTGCGGGCTCTGGCCGTCACACCTGACCATGACTCTCCCATCGATTGGAAAAAAATAGCCGCAGATGTCGAGACGAACCTGAATCGAAGCGCGAACTTCGAGAGGGAACCGCGCGGACGCGGTGAGCGATTCGGGCGAGGTCCTGAACCTTTCGGTGACCGTCCGCCTCACGAATTTGAACCGAATGCCCCACCTCCCGGAGGCTTTGGCCCCGACGGGCCACCACCAGACGGGCCACCACCAGACGGGCCACCACCAGATGGGCCGCCACCAGATAGACCACCGCCAGGCAGTATTTTGGGGAGCCATTTTCCCAACAGAAATACGCCGCCAGATCGCGATGGTTTTCAAAATAATCAACACGAAGATTTTATGGGACCTCGCAGTAACATGAGACCATGGCAAGGTCCTGGCCAAGGTCCAGAACGAGGACCAGGACCGGGACCGGGATTTGGACCAGAGGACCGTATGCGCGGTGACATGCGCGCTGAAGGTGGCATGAACCGCATACCGCTGAGCGCTAAACGCTACATTGCTGGTCTGGTAATGATTCGAGCAGAAAACTACAGCCGAGCCGTCGAACTGCTTGAAATTGCAGCGAATGACACCAACTGGGTCGGTAGTGATTTGATCGCTTCACCTCTAGCCATCGCTTATCACAAACTGGATCAACCGGAGAAAGCGACATTGGCCTTTGAGAAGGCTGTCGAAAACCTAAACCAATTCTCGCAAGAGATATCCGCCAATTCTAGTAGCAGACGCAACATGGCCCCCTGGTTTGACACCATCGAATCATTGTTGCTCTATCAGGAAGCCGCTCGATTGTTAAGCAAGCCTCCTATCAATCTGAAAGAATTGCTCGAACAAATAGAACAACGCAGACAAATCGAGTAATCATAGCCGATGAAAAAGGCTCCAACAAATCGCTGGAACCTTCCTCATTGAAACCTTTTGATCCCGACGGCACGAACGCTTATCGGGGAAGTTTTTCAAAATCGATCGCCGGTTTTTCACTTGCCGTTGATTGGCGTTTGAAGCTATCGCCCGCCTTTCCCGTTTCGCTGAAGAAACCACAATTTCGCATGTAGAAATGATCTCCCTCAGCGCCACCGATGTAATCCAGCCGATGACGATTTCCCCCTGTTGGATCGACAGAGAATCGGGCTTGAACACACTCATGCCATTTACCTGCTGTATCGACAACCCATACGTTGCCATTCTCAACCCGGCGTTCGATATGGCCAAACGCTGGATTAAAACTCTCGAGGAATGAATGGAAGCCTTTGTAATGAGTGTCCGTTTTGGGACGGCGAAAACTAGCGATCAGTCGCCATTCATCCGCAGCTTTATCGCCGAACCATGACGTGTAAATGGTATTACCTTTGCCATCAGGTTTGACTTCTGTGAGAAACCGGTACGTCTTGCCGGCTACCCATGGGTAAATCAAAAAACTCTGCCCACCTGAACCTTCGTTGCCAAACTCGCCAATACGTACATCAGGCCCACGCCCCAACACGGCGATACGTTGCTCTTCCGGAATGTCTTTGGGATTATCCGTTTGAAAGGGGCTCCAGACTGAAAAGAGAACTCGTCGCTCGCTTTCGCTGTTAACTTGGATTCCGAAATATCCTTCGCCAAATCCATTCGCCATATAATACGATCCGATGGGATCAAAGCCGACGGGAACGGTAATTTCGCTATAGCCGTATTGAATGTTCACATCGCGAGGTACTTGGTAACCGAGATGCACCGATGGTCCACGCCTTCCCCAATAAAACATGTTCCCTTCGTTATTGCGGACATAGTCGACTTTCAAATTCACCACCTCGGAACGCACCACCAAACCTTGAATTTGAACACTCTCCTTACTCCCCTCTTTGCCTTTCAAATCAACGCGTACATATCCCTTCTTCACGCAGTCGATCTCACCGACCAGGATATCGCTGACTTCTTCGTTCTCTACAGCAACTTCCCTGTGCACGTCGCCTACTGAAACGTCAAGAATCGCGCCGGCTGTTCCTTTGGCTTCCAATAGAAGTGTCACTTTGCACGGCCGATCGACCGAGAAAAACAACGAATACGTTTGCAGTGCATCGCGAATCACCACTGAACCTTCGCGGTTGATTGCATTTCCCGGTTGTGGAGCTGTTTTGTACGCATTACCACCTGCGGCGACGCGCCATTCGTCCGCCCAAACCGACGTAACACATAGTTGAAATACCAAGCAGTACAAAGCAAAAATACAACGCTGATTCATGAGCCTCTCTCAAACGCAAAATCTAAAATCCACGGAAAGCAATACATGCGCACCTCATCAACAAACGTCGGAGGAGCGAAGGGCGAATGATCCCCAAACCCAACTTGAATGAATTAATGGAACCTAGCAACTATGGCTGTGAAGATGAGAAATAGTCATTGAAATCTATGTCCGATCGAATAGGATCCAAGTCCGGATCCACCTTCATGTGTCCTTGTTGCCGAGGATCACTTAAGGCCCCTTGCTTTTGCAATCGTCCCAACAACTCTTTTATCTTCGTCAAATAATCTTCCTTCTTCTCTGAAGCATGCGGAATTGCTTGCGAATAAGCACAAACCGCATTATACAAAATGTTAGCTTGGTTGGCTGGGTTGGACGCCTCTTGCAGTTGGATCAGCTCCTTTTCAAAATCCCCCAACTCTCCTTTGCGAATTCGTTCGACCAACTCCATCGAATTTTGAATGGCTCGCATTGACAGTACCCAAGGCTGTTTAGGATTGTCTTTCATCAATTCTTGTAGAACCTGATTCGATTCGTTAATCACTTCGGTCGATTCCGTAGTTCGATCCAACTTCGCTAATGCAGCCCCTTTGACTTGCAGGGCCTGCATAAGTTGCATTCGGAAAACATACGCTTTCGGATGACATTGCAGTAGAAGTCGGCTGTATTCTAAACCTTCATCGATATCCTTCAAATTCTGCTCACTGATTGTCTCACCGGTACTCGACCCGCTGATGCCATAATTCAAATGACAAATAGCCCAGGTTTGTAGGAACTGGTCCGCGCTGCGTGCGTCTGGAGCATCCTGGTCCTTAATCGTCTTCAATAAATCAATCGCCGAGCGATACAACTGCACTGCCTCTTCCGGTTTTTGCTCAAGGTTCTTGTAGGCAGCTTTTACATTGTAGGCGAATGCAATAGCGACTTGCCTTTTGTAGGTGGGTTGAAAATTGTCGAGCAAATGCTTGATCTTTATCTCCATCTCAGCCAATAAATTCGTCATCAATTTAGCGTGCTTGGACCCGCTCGATATACCTGCATAAGCCAAGTAAGACGTCGACTCAAGCGCTTGAATCTGATACTCAATCTGCTGCGGCGTTTTATCAGCCACTTCTCGAATTAACTTCGAACCATCCGTCACTTGCTGCCATGCCAATTCGTTTTCACCATTTAAGGAGTGAATGGTTCCCACGAGCGACATCATCTGCGCAATTCTCGCCGAGTATTCAAGATTCTCAGGCTCACCTTTCTGTAACTCTTGGCACAACTGAATACAATCTTCAGCCGCTTTCTGAGCAGCAACTAAATCGTTCAAAACGAAATGTGTACCAGACAGCAGTGCATAGGCCTTCGATGCTTCTCGACGAACTTCCAAGGAATCACTCTCATCTGCAATCAGGCCTTGATAAAAGAGAATGGCATCGTTGAGAATTTCTTGACGCTCGCCTTGCAAATCCGGTTTTTGAGCCCACTCGACACTGGCTGCCCGAGCTGTCATAAGATTGACAACTTCTATGGCCCGACGCAGTCGCGACTCCGACTTGCGGCTTTGATTACTTGCTTCATTTCTTGCCAGAATAGCAACGTCACGCTGAGCAGCGAGTCGGTTGTTGGCCGAGTACATGATGGCCACAATCACTCCCAATGCGATAAACCCAACCGCTACGGCACTAGCAATCGCCGGATTCTTTTTGAACCACCGAACCGATCTTTCCCATTTTGAAATGGGACGAGCCAAAATCGGGTCGCCGCTAAGCCAACGGCGTAAGTCATCGGCAAGCATGCCTGCCGATGCGTATCGTTTGGCAGGATCCTTTTGCAAACACTTCAGACAAATAGTCTCTAAATCGCTTGGAACAGAAGCATTCAATTGTCTCACCGGGACAGGATCTTGCTTCAGAACTTGCAAGACCGTCTCCATTGCCGTCGCAGCTTGAAAAGGAGGACGTCCGGTCAGGGTTCGATATAAAATCGCGCCCAAGGCATAGACATCCGCCGCTGTTCCAATCTCTTTGCTATAACCTCCAGCTTGCTCGGGCGGCATGTAACTCGGTGTCCCCAGTATTTGCCCCGTCCCAGTCAACTCTGAGCCACTGCCAATTTGTTTTGCTAATCCAAAATCGGAAACCTTGGGAGTCCATTCCAATTCGATTTGGCTAACCAAAGTGCGATCTGTCGTCGTTGGCTTACGTGTTCGAGAAGATTCGATTGTACCAATGATCGATTCAGAATTCGAAGAGCTCTTGCGCGACAAAAGTATGTTCGCTGGTTTTAGATCTCGGTGCACCACTTGCTTGCCATGCGCAAATTCGATGGCATCTGCTACCTGTGTCATTAATTGAGCAGCCACACGGGGTGAGAGTGGATTCTCGCGAAGTACTTGATCTAGACTTCCGCCTTCAACAAATCCCATGGAAAAGAAATGTTGCCCATCGATCTCCCCAATTTCATAGATGGGAACGATATTAGGGTGCTCTAACTTCGCTGCCGCTTCGGCTTCCATCGTAAATCGCCGGACATCATCTGCTCCAGCTAACTTCCCGCTCAAGATCATCTTCAAAGCCACAATTCGGCCAAGACTTCCTTGCCGCGCTTTGTAGACAACCCCCATTCCCCCACGCGCTAGTTCTGCTTCGATGAAATAGTCACCGAATTTCTTTCCTACCAAAGATGTAGTCGAAAGCTTGAGGGCAACGTCAGTGTTGGAGTTCGAATTTAAGTACGGAGACGTTTCGTCGCTTGCATTCCGTTCAACAGCAGCTGCTGGAACCAAAATGGTCTCTGCGTTTTCATCGTTCGACTTTGGGTTTTGCATCGCTCGCTCACAGCCTCAGCCTCCACTTCTCTCTTGGTCCATTACCGCAAGAGTGGTTCGCTCCAACATATTCGCTGTTCCGCAAGAAAAGTTCAATCTCATTTTGAGACTGCGGCCCTTTTGTGGCGTCTTTTCTACCTAGATGGCCAATTCCCGCTAATCGTCGAGCATTTTTGCCCCAATAACGCCAAAACCGCTGTATTTGCGGCAGTTTTTGTGCGAATGGTTTTCCTCCGACCCGGACGTACCAGTCACAAAAATTCTGCTGAACAAACCAGCGGCTGCTTTGGCTATTTTTTCCAAACGTCATCACCGACGGAACAACATCAGTTTCCGCCATTTCCCTTAGGCCGCATTCCACGACCACCACCGCCACCAGGTCCCATGCCCATTACTCTACCACCTTGGTTCATCATCGCTCCGTTGGCATTGGCGTTGTTGGCGTTAGCATTGTTGGCCGCATTGGCGTTCTGCATGTTGCGTTGATTGCGCATCATCAGGCCGCGAAGACCGAGCAGGGCTTGCGATAACTCGGAGACATCTAATGAGCCAGAGCTATCGGCATCGTAGTTCGTCATCAACGTCTGAGCTAAATTCGACATATCCTGATCGCCCATCTGATTGTTCTGGCCATTGGCTTGGTTCGCCATTGCGGCGTTGTTCTGACCGTTCGCTTGATTCGCAAACGCCGCATTGTTCTGGCCGTTTGCCTGCATCTGCCGCGGCCCCCCCTGCCCTCCCCTTTGCCCATTCCCCTGAGCACATACGGGTTCAACGAATAGAGACACCAAACCAATTACACTCATCCCAACTATGATTCGCAACATTGTCGAATCTCCTTAAGTGCCACACGTCCAGAAAAGAAAGCGAACAAGGACTGATGAAGAGTTATCCCATTCGATGCGAGTGCGGTGCGCTCATTCCGCCACGACCACGTCTGCGTCCATTAAATTGCTCGCCAGCTCTGAGCAACGTATCGCCAATTATGACAGCGCTATCGGCGACAACGAACTCATCTTCTGAGGTCAAGCTCACGATACTCAAATTGCCACTGATCGCACCATCAATCGATGCGCTGTTACTTCCGTCCCCAAGCTGGGCCATGACCGAACCCTCAACCAAGGCGGATTCCGTTAAGGTCAGAGTGTCATCACCACTGCCAGCTTGAATGCAAAGCCCTCGATCTACTTCGCCACTGACGTCGATACTGTTGTCACCATCACTCAGCAATAACATGGCTAAACCAGTAACCAGTGAATCACTTCCCAACGAAACAGTATCGCTACCAGTGCCACCCTTTACCCCCAGCGACCGATCGATGCTGCCATCCAGCGACAGAGAATTGTCCCCATCACCCAGTGAGGCTAGAAGATTCCCTTCAATTGCGACTCCAGCCGCTATAGAAACCGTATCGGCACCTGAGCGGCCACTATAAGCCACAGACCCGCCTACCGTTCCACCCAAAATGGAAAAGCTGTTGTCGCCCGCACCTAACGATGCAAAGATTTGATCTACGGCCACTGAGCCTTCTGTTAAGTCGATCGAAACCGCATCACTGGTTTCGCTTCCGTCGCTATCCAAGCGAATGAAGATATCATCCGTTACACCCGACTGGACGGTGACAATATCGGATCCATCCTCGGCCGCCCCTTCTTGAGTGATCTGCAACGTTCCATCACCGAGATCGACAATTGCAATCTCACCTGCTGCGGTTCCTTTAATGTAGAGATCGCCTCGAACAACGGAGATGTCAACCGCCATTAACTCACGATTCTCTAATTGCTCGAATCCAACATTTAACTTTCTACGTCGGCATGCCATGTTCTGATTTCCCCGCTACAAAGGTGACTTCGAGACTCATTTCGCGTCTCCACCTTCATAGGAAGAAATGAACTATCTTCTGTCACTATCTTTTTTTGAGTACATCGAGTCTCGCGCGAAGAAGTTCAGGCCCATTAACCACTTCGACGATCGTGACTTCCTCTGTTGCATTCCGAGCCATGCGGACGCAATTCCGAGTCCCAACGCCCAATAGCGGCTATCGATCAAACTAACTTCTTCATCCGTACTCTCGTTACCTTGCTCCATTAAATCCTTAGAAAATTTCGTTGAGTCATAGCGCAGAGCTTCAACATTCGCAGCACTACGGGCAGGATCATAGACGTCGAAGAGTGAATTGTGCTTAACGGGAGTCGCTTCTACGGAGTTTGTCTCTTCGCCGTAAGTTGTCGCCACCAAATAATCCCATGTCATGTCTACATTTCGCCCCTGACGGATGCGAAGCCGGTCTTCAAACTGAAAATCTGTGCTCCGCTCGTCTGAGAACACGAAGAGGTCCAAGTAGGCATCTTCGAGAGCGAACTCTTGGGTTTCGCTCTTCATCGCTCCACCCAATTGCGTGAAATATTCGTCTTCGCGCGTTGGAACTTCGCCGCGAACTTCCTCAACAGCTTCATGATTCGCATTCGAATGCACACTGAAAGAAGATTCTGATTCAGTATCACCTTTTTCGTCGACAATGTTGGTCGTCGCATCACCGTCAAAAGCGATCCCAGCGCGTCGAACATTCGGCTGTGGCGCTTCACGAGTTGAAGGAGGCGAAGAGTTGCCTTCACTTCTCATCGGCGGATCCATAAATCTAATTGGTTCCTCGCCTTCCCCTACGTCGGCGACCGACTCGCCGACGGTATCTGCCCAATTTCTATCGATGGTCTGCGAAGTGTTTGAACTGCTGGAAACCGAGTTTTGGGTACCCTTATCAGAACCATTCGGGCGAACCGACACAAGAATAACGACTTCTTGCACGATGGGGACGTGAATCATCCATCCCGAACCGCGGTTATTGCGTTCCATCATCGCATTCGGAGCCACACTTCCCTTCAATTCCCGAGGCAGCATGTGGGGAGAAAACGAACCACGATCTATTTCTGTATTTAGCTCCGTTCGCATGGGCCTGGCCCAATTTGCCCCTTCCTTCCCCGCCATTTTCTCGGAAAGAAGGTTCATATCCTCTAATTCGGCGGCCTCCACGAAGCCTACATAACTGGCCATTAACTCGCGGTTCTCTAGGCGCTCGACTCGCAATGTTTTGGATTTCGAACTCGAAGTCATATTGCACTCAATTTTCCATGAACCGACTTGTGGGACGTATCTCGTAGCTTCAACAACCGAATTAATCTTCTTTTCAATCCAACGTTTCTTCTGGCGATGCTAAACTTACTGGCAAAACGTTCGCTGACTCCGAACCATAGGCACTGTTTTCTAGAGCCATTAACTGACTGCGATATCCGCGAGCTTCGCGCAGAACTCGCTCTAAACGTTCCGTATCGCCAGTCTGTCGGTAACAGTTTGCCAAGTTGTGCAAAACTTGACTCAGTTGCTTCAATGCACCTGGGTCATCGCGAAATGTTTTTAGCACATCTCGCAATCGTTGCGCCGCTAGTTCCAAATAGAACGAACCATTGCTCAGATCCTTCATTTGACAATAGGCTATACCCAAGTGGTTCAGTGTAATGAACAGTTGCTGTTCCAGACGGCGATCATTCGGCATGAGCTCCAACGATTGGTTCAATACCTTATGGCACTTCGAAAAAAAGCCAATACCCTGTTGATATTCTTGATTTTTGCAATGGGCTAACCCCTTAGCTATCAGCGTATTCGTAACCTTGATGACCAAAGAACTGTCGGTCGGAAACTTGACTAGTTCACTTTCCAAAACGCCGAGCGCTTGGTTAGCGACCTCATACACTTCTTCAGGGGCCGACTCAACAAGCAACGAAACCATGTTCGCTTGGATGGAGGCCATGAGCAATTCATTTCCGCGGCTTCCTTCCAAAACCCGAACGGCTTGCTTGAAATGTTTAATCGCGGCGGCAGAGTCGTTCATGGAGGACAGCAATAGCCCAATATTATTATGCGAAGTTGCCAACTCAGGCAGGATCGCTTCGTATCCCTCTCTCCAGAGCTCCGACTCTAGTGCGATCGCTTCTTCGTATTCTCGGCGACTCTCCACCAGTTGCCCCACAGCGCTATGGGCTCTAGCTAGATCTTGCAGACTTATGGCAAACTCCATTTTCAGTTCGGAGCTTACCATCCCGTGTTGCATATGATCTCGCAGGATATTGCGGGCGGCCTCCATTGCTTTAACAGCCATTTCGTTTTGCCCCAATTCCAAACGCAAGCCACCGATCATGCGGTAAGTCTTCGCAACATTGGGTTCGAGCATCGCGCGATCTTCGGCAATTTCTGCAAGCCGCTCATAATACCCTAGTGTTCCTTCCAATAATTTTCGACGAGCTGCCTGAGCACCTGGGACATGGGCAAGATCTTCGGCGATCTGCGTTCCCAGAGCATGTACAGTGTCGCGAGCGATCGCTTCGCTTTTGCCGACAATTTCCAAATTCTTGTTGACCGTCGTCTGCAATGATTGCAGTCGGGCATTATTGATACCCAGTCCCAAGATTAACATGAACATTGCTAAGGCAGCTGCAGTGGCCGCCTGACGGTTCCGCACCAGGATACCTTGCAAACGATCGATAACGCCTGGCATTTTGGCTTCAGTAACTTTGTTATCCAAGACTCTCTGCAACTCTTTACGAAAGGCATAAGCCGTATCGTAACGGTCATCGCGTCTCTTGCTCATGGCTTTTCGCAGTACGGCCACCAAAGACAACGGGATATCGCGTCGGTACTTACGCAACGATACCGGTTCGTCTTGATCGATGGCACGCAACAAAGCAACCGTATCATTCGAATCGAACGCAGGCTTCCCTGCCAATAATTCATAAAGCGTAGCCCCCAGCGAGTAGATATCGCTGCGACCATCAACGGTCGCCGCATTCCCTCGGGCTTGCTCTGGGCTCATGTATCGCATGGTTCCCACAAGGTCACCTGAGCGAGTCAATGAGGAATCGTTGCTAACTCGCGCTAGGCCAAAGTCAGCGATCCACAGTTTACCCTCGCGATTGACCAGTAAGTTCGAGGGTTTAATGTCGCGATGCACGATGCCTGCTTCGTGGGCAGCATATAAGCCATCAGCCGCTTGAATACCGAATCGAATAACTTCTCGCCAGTCGGTATCTACAGCGGGCAACTGATTTCCACTTCGATCTTCAGAAACGTCGGAGCCCAATGAGCCGAACTGATTGGAGGCTCCCCGAGATGACATCGCTTCTCGATGATCTAATGAATACCCATCAATTCGCTGCATCGCATAGTAGTGCAGCCCCGCTTCGAAACCAACGGCGTATACAGGAATGATATTCGGATGCTGCAAGCTCGCGGCTAGTTCAGCTTCACGTTGAAAACGCAACATCTGACTTTCGGTAATCGCTTTGGCGGTCGGAAGTACCTTTAAGGCAACGATGCGATGCAACGATTTTTGAGTCGCCCTATAGACGATGCCCATCCCACCTTGGCCGATCACCTCGTGCAAAATGAAATCACCGAGTTCAAAATCCTGGCTCAGTTCTGCTCCCAGCGATAAAGGGAGAACCGTCTTTCCAGGCAATAGGTCCTGCTTTGCAATCGCTGCCATATCATGCAGCGCTTGCAGTCCCGAAACACACTCTGCGAGCGTCGTTTTTAACTCGGGGCAATCGGCGGTTAACTCATCGAGACTTAATGTTTCCCCGTTTTCCATTGCAGCCAAGTAACGATCGAGCAAGACGCTCAACAATTCGCGCTGCTCATGCGTCAACTCTTCATCTCGCGCAAAAGGAATCCCCGACGATGACATGGAGAGTCCCGTAGAGGAAAGCAACGAAGATGGGGTTAACGAGAAGTGGTTCATTCGATTGGCTCGCAAATTTTCTTGAAGCGTTCGATAGCCCTCAACCACAGCATCCGTACACAGCCCGATTTCTTACCGGTCTTCTCAGCAATCTCATCAAACGACAAACCTTGGAGATTGCGATAGATGATCACTTCTTGGTATTCAGGTTTGAGTTTGGCTAGTTGTTGACTAAGCAAATCAACTCTTTCCCCGCGGCGACAAATCTCGCTCGGTGTTCCGCATTGGTCGGCGACCATATCTAAAGGACTGAGGCGATCCCCACCATCCACACCCTGCCCGGCAGGTTGAGCAAACTCACGACGAACATCGCGTTTACGGGCCTGCAGGTGTGTTTCGATCGCTCGGTTTCTGCAATTGGACAAGATCTGTCGCAACCAAGATATGAACTCCCCTTCACTATCGCCGCGAAAATCCGGGAAGTCGCGATATGCAGCCAACATCGCTTCCTGAACTAGGTCAGAAGCGTTCAGTCGCTGACGCAAGCGACGATCTAATTGTGTCGAAGCCAGAATACGAAGATAGTTGCGATACTGCTCCAACAGTTCGCCAAGCGAATTGGGCTGTCCCGATTTTGCTTCGCGGAGCAATTCGATCATGCCACGGGACATGGTGGAGCCGGTTGTCATGGGAGACCTCTTTTTACGAAATCGCTGGTCAACGGTACCAATTATCGCAAGTTGCCAAACGGGGTGAATACAGTCCCTATCTCTAGCCTGTCTGGCAAACCCTCAGAAATGAACGCTTGGTTTCCCAAAGGAAGGGAAATTGAACGAATCGGTGACTGAGTATTCCGACAGTACGTGTAGTGATGGGACGAATTTTCATGCGAAATGCGACACTCGGAAGTGACAAAAATTCCGAAAAACTCCCACCGATTTTCTGGTTTTGTAAAATCCGTTGCGATTTGGGCCAAAAACCAAAACGTTTTTTGCCCCAAAACGACCATTTCGGCCCCCCTTTTCTTCTCACGGCTTCTGCAGCGAAAGCCCTCCCTGGACTAGGTATTTCCCATGACAGTCGGGCTTCGTTTAACCCGTAGCTGGAGCGCAGCGGAGGCTAGGTGCGGTGGGTACAGACTCCTCCCTCCTCGAATACGCTCTCAAAAAAAGACATGTAGCCTAAACTCCAAAATCTGATCCGCTGCCACTGTGACACAAACTTGAGAATTTCTCTCCCTAAAGATGGAAAGAAATAAGTCATCGCGTAACTAGTCACTTAGTTTCGGCGATGTACCAGGTCCCATGTCCAAGCAGGATTGATTCCAACCATGAACCTCAAAACACGCCGCAGTTTGATTCTCGAAAGCCTTGAAGAACGAAAAGTTTTGACAGCTAGTCTTGGATGGGATGGTCCCGGCCAAGGTAGTTCGGCGCTGACCTATTACGTACAGGATGTTCCTAGCAACTTTTCCTTAAGCCAAGATGAAGTTGAGTCAGCAATCGCCCAAGCACTTGATGCCTGGTCCGAGGTAGCGGATATCACCTTCACACGTGTTGATTCACCGCGACAAGCGAATTCCTTAGACTTCACTTTTGCCAATATTGATGGTGAGGGAAGTATTTTGGCTCAGGCCTACTTCCCCTCGGACGTCAACAGCAGTTCGCTGGCTGGTGATGTGCAGTTCGATGTCCGCGAGAATTTCGAGATCGGGAACTCGGAAGGGAATTCGGCCTTCGATTTTTTATGGGTCGCGGTTCATGAGATTGGACATGCCCTCGGCTTGGATCACAGCGATGCATTCGATTCAGTGCTCGAAGCAACCGTTAGTCCATCGCAATATTTCCAACAACTCTCTGCCGACGACGTAGATGCAATACTGGAACTGTACGCTCCCCAAGATGGTACCACAGAAGATTCGACTGATACGATCGATGATTTTTGGAATAACGAAGATGAAGCCTTCAGCGACTTCATTCCGGAAAACCATTTCAACGCTTTTCCGCCTCCTCGCTCGTATCCGCCCCCTCGCTCCCTTCCGACCGAACGGAACTTTTTGAGCCCATTTCCATTTGCCGAGCAGATGTACTTTCCAAGAATTGCAGACTTTGAGCCAACCTCCGATTTTCCGATAACCCCAGAGATCGACAACTTCGACTTGTGCCCCACAGAAGCAGTCGATGAATTCTTCTCCGACTTTGTCAACCAAATTGCCTGGCTCGATGAGTTCTTTCCTGAAGAGGAAGACGACATTCCCTCTTGGTTCGCTTAACCCTACAATGAGAGCCTACTTATTTCTAGGTTCTGTAGGGTGATTCGATGTTCGACTTGTGGTTTAAGGGATGGCGCAGGCAACGATTATCTAAGAAAGCCGCGCCATCGCATTGGCCACAAATACTACAACAGAGCTTCTGGTACTGGGAGTTTCTATCTCCTCCACAGCAATATCGCTTGCTCATGCTGATGCAGATCTTTATCCACGAAAAGGAAATTGTGGTTCCGAAAGAAATCAACCATGCGGAACAAGCCAAAGTAACCGTGGCGGCAGCCGCCTGTTTGATGCTGTTAGGTTTCGAAGACCTATATTGTTTCGATCGAGTCCGAACTGTTATCCTACAAACCAAGAGCTTTCAGCAGAAAGTTCGTTCCAGTTCGCCGCATGTGGTTAGTGAGGTGCAAGCTGCGGGAGTTTATTCGAAAGGTGGACCATTAGTCCTGTCTTGGCCCCAGGTGGCAAGTCAATGTTACAGTCCTGAATACACGGCCAACGTGGTAATTCACGAATTCGCACATCACATCGACGATTTGGACGGCGCAGTCGACGGCGAACCACCCTTTCCCCGAAGAGAACAAAGGGCTGCTTGGAAAGAACACTCGCAGCAGGCAATGGAAAGAGTCGAAGAATTGGACTCCATTGGAATCAATACTGCAATTGACACCTATGGTTTAACAAACCCTGAAGAGTTCTTTGCCGAAGCCTGCGAGGCTTTCTTCTGCAATCCCAATCTTCTGAATGAGCAATTTCCTGAGCTGTATGAGCTGTTGATGCAACTCTATCATTTAGATACAAGTGAGTGGTTTCGCTCGATCCATATTGACTGAAGTCCCGAGGAACCATCTGAATTGATCGGCATAGATTTCGCATCCATAGAACACGATCCGCTTGACCACCCCAGCAAAGATCGATAGTTGCATCTCGATATCATAGTTTGCCCCACGCTCATCCACGGCTCGAATGTCTAAGATCGAGAGCCTGTCGTGTTGGAACGGTAAAACCGACGCTAACGCGTTCGGCTAATGAGAACGAGAGGATGACAGAAACACTTGAATCAATCAAACGGGCGATCGCTCACCCGAACATCGTCAACGAAGACGACCGACTTGCCGTCTGTTTCACTAAAGGCTGAAGCGCCAATTTCTAAGCTGTTGTAAATGGTCGCGGGAAAAGGGAGGGTCATTCCTGCCGTATCGATAATTTTTTGATCGTCTTGCCAAACCTCGATGTAACCATCAAAAGCAGACAAATGAAAATGGGCTCGGACACGTACCCAACAGTTCCTGGGAAATCGAATAGGCTCACTAAAAGCTTGTTCAAACTGAGGCTTTTCGAGCGCCTTTAGCTCTACGCCTAACACATTGGTGTCGTAAAATCGCAATCGAATCCCAGGATGATTCTTGACGAATTCGCATTCCAAATCAGCGAGCGTCAAGGGGAACGAACCCTCTATGTAGTAGTATGCTTCATACCAGAAATCGTCTCCGTTCTTGAAGTATACTAACGGCGAAGAGAGCGATGCCTTGCAGGTAACCATACTATTGCTGCGCGCAGGAGCTTCGCAACGCAAAGCGACTTTTCCGCTAACATGCTGTTCGGGCGAAACTTCGATACGTGCATCAAGGAAGTCGGATTTTCCCGAAATTAAATCATTCCGCAGCTCAACGTATTCGGAAACAGAAGATTTGCGGGGTGATTGTAAGGTGAATGATCCCCATCGATTTCGTTTTTCATTGACGATTTCTTTGAGGCCATCTTTTCCAGTGGGCAAGTCCTCGAAATCTTCTTGGAACTGCCTCAAAACTTCAAAACGTTTGCCATTGTCGGGCGATACACGCCAAACTTTGCCATCAACGGTTACATACGAACTCTCGAATTCGGCCGGATCATAGACCTTGTCAACGACAATCCACTTTGCGGGATCATTTGATTCACGATAAAGAACGCCATCGTCACCAAGATGTAATTTCGTCCCATCCTGCTCGACACTGAGCTGAATTTGCTTTTCGTTTAGGGCCGAGACCAACTCATCGCGCCGACAACCCACCATTGAAATCACGGTTACAAACAAGCAGCAACCACATATTGAGTTGTTTAACATAGGTAGCTTCCAGCGTGATCCGATGCGCACCAGCGATGGTACGACACTGGAGCTTGGATAGTTCATTAAATTCAATCTTGTTACAAGCGATTTTAATGGGTTTGCCAAACCTTGATCCACAAAAAACGGCCTGCAATTCCGAAGAATCACAAGCCGCTGGTCACCTTGCTCTCGTTAAAAAACCTTGGCTACTTCTTTGTTGCCGCCACGATCTCGGGATGCTTCAGCAAATATTCGCGTCGCATTTCCGCAAATTGTCGCAAATGACGACTGTTATTCTGCGGGCCGCTAGCTGAATCTTGGGAAGTGGTTTGTTTGAAAGCCTCTGTGGACGACATCTTTCGCGAGTCCAATTCGACCAAGGCTTCAATCGAAGTTTTTACCTCTTCCACAACTGGGCCGAGATTCTTCCAATCCAAATCTTCCTCAGCGATTTGGGCAACATACTTCAAATAGCGCTCCCGATATTCGGGTACTTGCAACAGCTTGCTGCGCAATGGTCGGTCAGGATTATCCAAGGCAATGAGTGGATCGAGTGCGTAAGCATTTTGCCCACCCGCATTGCGGCCAGCTTGTGGACCGCCTTGCGGGCCACCTGGACCACTTTGCGGTCCAGCACCAGGTCCTCCAGCACCAGGTCCTCCAGCACCAGGTCCTCCAGCACCAGGTCCTCCAGCACCAGGTCCACCAGCACCAGGGCCACCAGCGCCAGGTCCACGTCCACCTCGACCTCTGCCACCCATTCCTGGACCGCCCATACCCGGACCGCCCATCACTGGCATAAAGCTCTCGTTCATGTCGTGAGGGACAACATGGAATTTTCCATCTTCATCCTGATAGATGCTATAGTCACTACCTCGGACCCAATATCCATCTTCGTTGATCAAGGCAACATCCAACGCCAGGAATCGCAAGGCTCCATCGACATCCAATATGGGTTCGATTTTTGCGGGGAGTTCTGCAGGTGGAGTTTCTCCCAAAATTTTGGTTAACTCGATCAAAGCGTTCCATGACTCTTCGTTGTCCGAACTCTTAATTTCGTAGAGACGTTTATAAGCAGCGACATCGTCACCGAGGTAACGCAAGCTACCTCCTCCACCTGGGCTGCCACTGACTTTCCAACGGGCACCTTTTGAAGAACCAAAGTTCTCTTTGACAAAAACCTTATCAAACTGTTGTGCGTTTTGATAAACGCCCCAGTCTTCGCCATTCACGACAACACGAACTTCATTCGCTTTGGGAGTTGGCAGATACTTGCGGGCAATCTTTGAATAGAGCACGCTGTGCATCATGGTGGGATCGCCGTTGGAGTTCAACAAATTCAGCGTCTTATAGCCCAGCAAGCGTTGATCTTCGTCCGCCATATCCATCGAGATATTGAAGGACCGTTTTGAGCCTGCGGGAACCATTCCGAATGAAGACATACCACGGAACTTAACACCTACTTTTTCGTACGTCTTGCCATCGACCATCATTTGCGCGTCGACTTCCACATCGCTGTTTTTGAAATCGGAGAGTTCCGACTCCCAATCATCTTTTTCAAAGGTCAAAAAGAGCGTGCGCACCACCGAGGTGTCGTAAAGATCTTCGTCGGCATAATTCTTGACATCGCTGGGCGCAACTTTGACACCAGGTTTGCCGGGCTCTCGACTCCCCATACCACCTGGTCCTCCTGGGCCACCTGGAAATCCGCCAGGCCCACCAGGGCCACCGGGACCTCCTGGAAAACCACCTGGGCCTCCTGGAAAGCCACCAGGGCCGCCAGCCACGCCGTCAGGTCCAGCTGGCGGACCGCCTTGCTCTTCTCCAGGACGATTACCGCGATTTCCGCCGCGTCCACCTCCCATACCACCACGGCCCATCCCGCGCCCCATTCCACCAGGGCCACCGGGGCCCCCAGGACCGCCAGGTCCTCCGGGGCCGCCACCACCTTGTTTCGCTTCTTCTCGCGCCGCATCGCGTTCGGTTCGATTCAACCAGCCATCTTTGTTCGTGTCATACTTGGCAACCAGAGCTTTTTCACGACCACCCATGCCACCAGGTCCACCCATCATGCCGCGTCCCATCGGCGGTTGCGAAGTGAATGTGAATGCTGCCCCTCGTAGAGCATCCCAAGTCGTTTTTTGCTCTTCGCTCAGGCTGGCCAAAAATTTCTTTTCACCTTCCTGTCGCGTGCGTTCCATACCTTCGAAATCGGGAAATCCACCATTTCCACGCGGTGGCATGCCCACTTGTTGAGCCTCACGAATTAACTGCTTTTGCTCATCGCTCAGTTTGAGTTTCTCAGCAAATTCATCTTTCAAAAGCGCTACCAATCCTTGGCGTTGGAGCGACAATTCACGCAAGCGTTTGAGCTGCGATCCATCAAGGATATCGGAGAGTTTCTTATCGAAATCGGCATGAAGACCGTCCATTTCGGAACGCATCTTCGCCATACGTTCCATGCGTTCAACTTCTTCCAGCTCGAACATCTCTTGCGGATTAAAGTCGGCCATCTTCTCCTGCAAGGCAGACATCACATCCCCTTGCAAAGCACCGAGCTTAGTTGATTGTTCCGAACTGATTTTAAGTTCCGTGACAACTTCTGGGAGTTGTGCAACACTCAGCATGCTTCCTTGGGGGCCAGCAAAACCAAACATTCCCATACCGGGTCGACCAAATCCAGGACCACCGAAACCTGGGCCTCCCGGGCCTCCTGGAAAACCTGGGCCACCTGGAAAACCGCCTGGAGGTCCATCGGGTGGAGGCTGTTGCGACCAAGCCACGTTAGTCCAGGACAACTGTGACAATAACGCTCCCACAAATAAAAATCGCAATCCTTGTGTCGCCAACTTTTTCATCGCTCTATCTCACTTCGCTAGTCAAACTATTGCGTTACAAATTCAAACTCGATCACCCTACCGATACTCTAACTTTCGAACTCTCCCCGCGAAGAAGAGCGCAATCGCTTAGCTGTCGTTCTTTGTCAGTCTGCCATCTACGTTTTGAACTCCTTCAGTGCGATTCAACTCACTCACCAAAGGAAGCAACATATGGGCATCTTTCATTTGCACACTGTACACCACATCGAGCGCAGCACCTTGTTTCGAAGTGCTTGTTCGCTCGATACGATACTGAATCGTATATTTTTCAATCACTCTTCCCACGCTGGCAACGGCCAAATCTCCTAACGCTTGTCGGACCTCAACAATCGCCGTTAAGCGTGCCGTCTTCTTCGTGGGCTTAGGAATTTGATTCATCAATAAGGCGACCGCAGCTACTGCCGGCACACCGATCAACGGTGCTAAAAACAAACCGGTCCCAGCCGCCATGCCGACAATCACGGCGAACATCACAAAGGCTGTGTCGCGAGTGTCGTCCACAACCGTTCGAAATCGAACAATCGATAGCGCCCCCACTAATCCGAATGCGCGAGCCACGCTATCACCAATGACCATCGAAACCATAGCAATCAACACGGCTAAAAGTACTAATGTCGTGGTAAGTACCCACGCTTCATCCTGCGACCGACCATGACTTAACCGATAAACGACGGCCACCAAAGCGCCAAAGAACAATGCCACCATTAATCGCGTCGCAATTTCATACAAACCGAGAGTGCTGGTCGACGCCAAATTTGTAAACAAACTATCCATTACGAACCCGCTTTATCAGGCGCCACTAAGTTCCAATATTCAACACAACGTCGATATTTTGAGATACCTGTGGCCGAAATAGAAAACTGGTGCACCAAGTCTCTCAAAAGGTTCGGCATGGAACCTCGAAACTTAAACTCACAAACTACAAAACCTGGAATCAAAAGGTCACCTTTAGAATTTGAGTTAAAGCTCCATTGCTTCCAGTGCTGACCGCATATCGATCGATCAAATGTCATGCGTACCGGTGCGTTATCCAGCGATCCGAAATAGGCTGTTCGGTCGTATTGGATCAGACATACGGGTTTCATCGACTGCCGACTAAGATGGCTGCGGTACTTGCAAGCCCCTTCACCAATCCGGCAGTCTGACGCTGCCAGTTCAGGCAACAAATCAAGCTGTAACTCGCAGCGCTTCTTGCGAACTTGGTAACCCTTTTTCACTTTTCGTTCGAGGTGTGCCACATCAGTGTCACCGTATCGCCGAATGCGGTATTTGCAGTAGCGATATCTGCCGCGACGGTAATAAACGTCCCAACTTGGGCTGTCGCAATAGATCGAAGCGAGGCTATATCCGCCCCCTTCCACGCAATGCGGATCGCGGGTGAAAAGCCCACCGATGCGCCCCTCTAACTCAGCAGCTAGTTCATCGCTAACGACAAATTTCACTTCCTTTGCTTCGGAACGAACCTTGGAATCCCTTGCCAATGAAGGCGACTGTGAATCGTTCATGACCCGCCAATGTACCCCAGTAACCGGAGGCTGAATCAACTCCTTCGCGACACTCGCTGGCGTTACCATGCCCCACCCTCCCATGTTCGCTCTTAACCCCAGACAGACCTAAACCTGTCTCGTTCCCACATATTTCGGGAGACAGGTTCCTTAACACTGCAGTAACGAAACCGGTCCGCTTACCGCCACAAAAAAGTTCTTTTCCATGAAGTTTTGATAAAATGTGCCCCGGGCGTCGGTTTTTCACCCTTATTCGTTACCTATTCTGTAAGACCAGCCACATATCCATTAGGAATATTTATGGAACGCAACGTCGCCGACCTTTTGCTGCAAGCGAAGAAAGGTGAGCGCCAGGCCATCGGCCAACTGCTGGAGCACTTCCGCAGTTACCTAAAGCTGATCGCTTCCCATGAAATCGGCAGCAAACTGGGCGCCAAACTGGATGCGTCCGACGTCGTACAAGATACGTTCCTCGATGCCCATCGTTACTTTGAGAATTTTCAAGGTGAATCGGTTACCCAATTTACGGCGTGGCTGAGATCCGTCATGGCTGGGGTTATGGCCAATTACATGAGACGCTATCTGGGAACCAAAGCCCGCGATATCCGGCTCGAAAAACAGCTCGCCGCCGATCTCGACAATTCAGCTGCCATGCTTTCGGAACTCTTGGTCGCGTCGATTAGCAGTCCAAGCCAAAACATCATGCGGGATGAACAAACCGTACAACTCGCCAAAGCAATGTCCAATTTGTCCGCCGACTATCAAAGCGTTCTTACACTAAGACATATCGAAGGCTTAACGTTTCCGCAAATTGCTTTGCGTCTCAATCGAACCGTGGACAGTGTAGAAAAACTCTGGCTGCGGGCTGTTGTCCAACTTCGCAAGAGCTTTTCACCGCAGGAGCAGACGGATGCTCAATGAGCCAACGCCCACCTACCACGGTCACGAATTGGACGAAGATCCACGTTTGCTGGCAGCCACACATGCTTACATGGATGAATTGGAATTGGGCAATACGCCCGATCGAAAAAAGTACTTCGCTCAATATCCAGACATCGCGTCCCAATTGGCTGAATATTTTGATGGGATCGATTTAGCTCATTCGCTCAAACCGCGCAAGCCACTCACTTCTGGTCCCCAATCCGAACCGCTCGGCGACTTTCGCTTGATGCGTGAGATCGGACGCGGTGGCATGGGGATTGTTTATGAAGCGATGCAAATGTCGTTGGGACGTTTGGTCGCGATCAAGGTGCTCCCCTTCAGCGCATCTCTGGACGACCGACGTCTGCGTCGCTTCAAAACCGAAGCCCAGGCTGCAGCACAACTTCACCATACGCACATTGTTCCCGTTTATGCTGTGGGTGTAGAACGAGGTGTTCATTACTATGCGATGCAATTGATCCATGGCCAATCGGTGGCTGAAGCTATCGCCGACGAAGCCCAACTGCGAACCCCTGTGGTGTCCAATTCGGCAAGCACTCAAGCCAATCAAACCGTCACGTTAGGCGCATCCTTTTCGTCATCAAGATCTCAAAAACTCAAGTCGATTGTCAAACATATCGCCAGCGTTGCCGAGGCACTCGACTACGCTCACGAGCTGAATATCGTGCATCGCGATATCAAGCCCAGCAACTTGATGATCGAAAATGGCACCAAGATTTGGATTACCGATTTTGGATTAGCGCAAATTGCATCCGATCATAATCTCACTCAAACTGGAGATATGATCGGCACTCTTCGCTACATGAGTCCTGAGCAAGCGATGGGTGGGCGAACCGTTGTCGATCACCGCACGGATATCTATTCCCTGGGTGCGACTCTTTACGAATGGCTCGTGGGGCAACCGATGTTCGATGGGGAAAACCGAGCCACACTGTTAGATCAAATCTTGCACCATGAACCCAAGCCATTGCGTTCGATCGATCGTACGATACCCTCAGAACTGGAAACGATCGTCGCTAAATCGGTTTCCAAAAGCGCTAGTGATCGCTATGCCACCGCTCTAGAGTTTGCCGAGGACTTACATCGCTTTCTTGAACAAAGACCCATTCTTGCTAAACGCCCCTCACTCGTCGAACGGATGTTCAAATGGCTCCGTCGACATCCAGCCTTTGTCGCCTCAGCAACGCTCTTCTCCACTCTTGGATTCATAGGCTTTGCAATTGCCACAGCCATGATCGCCAATTCGCAAGCGGATACACTCAACGCACTTGAGCGCGAAACAGAACGGACCCAAGAAGCAGAACGTCGGCTTGAACTCGCCAAACAAGCGGCTGACGAGATGATTCAATTGGCCGAACTCGAACTAGCCAATAATCCCTTTCAAGAAAACTTACGCACGCAACTTCTCTCAACCGCCAGTCGCTTGTATGAAGAGTTTGTAAACGAGCATTCCAGTTCGGCCGCTGGACAAACAGAGTTCTTAAATACGTTGACGCGTCTCCAACTTCGCTTAAACGACTTAAAGAAGCTCGAACTTTTTCGACAATGCGGTCAGTTGCAAATTGCCGATGTTCGCCAAGACTTGCAAGTGGATCAAGAACAGAGTGAACGGCTCGATCAATGGTTCGCGGACATCGATATGCAACGCGAAGCCAAGTTTCGTCAAATGCGAAACTTCCGCACCGCCCCCGCTTGGGAAGAATTGGTGGAATTCACCACCGCTCAAACCGAGTTGGCTGCATCCATCCTCACTCCCATCCAGATGAAACGACTCAAACAAATTGCTTTGCAACGCATGGGACCTCAGGCTTTTCATCAAGACGAAGTGATTCAAGGATTGAAGCTATCTAGTGAGCAACGAGCTGAATTGCAAAAACTTGAACAGAACACCATTGCTTTGCAAACCATTAATCACTTTATGCCTCCGCCGAACGGTCCTGGCCCAGGCTCTGGCTTCGGGCCTCGCCCCGGCTTTGTTACTCCACCCCCAGATTTCGAAGGTCGAGAAGGTCCACCGCGCCCTATGAATCATCCACCAGGAGATCCGCTGGGCAGTATGGAACGAGATCGCGGATTTCGACGCGGTCCTCCCCCCAGTGGCCCGCGCGGACCAGACTTCGCGTTTTTCTCCAATGCCGAAGATCGCAAGAAGTTCTTTGAACAAGCCAGTCAAATCCTGACTCCATCACAACGGGAACTATGGACCGACATCATTGGCCCCGATTATCTCGGAGATTGAGACTACAGCCGATGCAAGCAACGCTACAATGAACGAACTTGCGATTGTAGTTTTTTCTGGAGTACTCAACGTGCTTAAGCAACTGTTTTCTTATTCGTCGTTTGCCATTCTCATGTTGCTTTCGCTTGGTTGCACAGAGAAAAGAAACGCCCCAGTTCCTGAAGCTCGCCGACGGGTCCCCAGCCGCTTTGCTTCCCATCAAGCTAAAAGCAACTTGTTTGATCTGCCACGGGCCCAAAGAACAAATCGCTGCGGATGTGTTGGCTGAACTGGGGAAACGCTATCCTGATGATCAGGCGACTGGTTTCCAAGAAGGTGAACTTAGAGGCTGGTTCTGGGTAATTGCACCATCTTCAACGAATTGAGTTGCGGCCTCCAGTCCTTAACATTTCAGGGAAACAATTAACAATTGCAATCTCCTCTTGCGCGTTCCAGCCACTGTCAAATCACTGGTTTGCTTCTCTTCATATTCTTCACAATACCTTAACAATCCATAGACCAAACGCGTTTGCAAACTCGCCTAGTCTCCCAGCTTACGGCTTCCCGTGATCTATCCCCACGAATGTTAAGCGTTTTTCATATCGCGTGAACAAATCGTTAAAAACTCTTGAAGGGAGAGACGATACCGCTTGAGAAGATTTAACGACTTTACCGGTTCTGGCGAATCTAATGCCTCTCTCCTCCGCGAGTTTTGTCATGCAGAGACGATCGAGTTTACCCACGACGCCAATGCTAGCATTAGCGGGTCGCATTTGGAAATGGAAAGGCTTGCTGCTCGCGTTTGGACTCTTGAGCCACGACACTTGCAACGCACAAGCCCAAGTCTCGTACGTTGACACGATCATCCCGGAATCGTACCCACAACCAGTTGAATATGGTCAACCACCCACAAACGAAGAGATTCTGGAACGACTGAAGGCAGCCGAGGAACGGATTGCAGAATTGTCCAAGCCGGAGAAAAAAGAAGAGAAGCCCGCAGAAAAGAAGGAAGAGAAAAAGAAGTCGTGGTTTGAGAAATACAAACTCGGTGGTTACACGCAACTCCGCATCAACGAGACTCTTCAAGAAGAGCCAGGAGGAGCATTGGCTCAGCACGTCGGTGATTCTTCAGTGGGCCGTAATCAAGAATTCTTCATTCGCCGGGCGCGTCTAACCTATGAAGGGGACGTTACCGACCGCATCTATATTTACTTGCAGCCCGAATTCGCCGGTACCGTTCCCAACTCCAACGACGCCATCAATTATGTTCAATTGCGTGACTGGTATGGGGACTTTGCTTTTGATGACAAGAAAGAATATCGAATCCGACTCGGACTTTCAAAAGTTCCCTATGGATGGGAAAACCTTCAATCGAGTCGTAATCGCCTTCCCTTAGACCGTAATGACGGGTTCAATAGTGCGGCACGAAACGAACGTGATGTTGGCGCATTTTTCTATTGGACACCCGAGTACGCGCAGGACTTCTTCAAGAAAGCAGTTGACGACAACCTTAAAGGATCTGGCAATTATGGTGTTCTTGGATTCGGTTTTTATAACGGGCAAGGTGGATCATTTAGAGAACAGAATGATAACTTGCATTTTGTCACTCGGCTCACATTACCCTACACCTTTTGCAACGGCCAAATGACCGAGTTTGGTGTGCAAGGCTACGTTGGGAAGTACACCGTGTTAAGCACTCCGATCAGCCCACTTGGAGTTGGACCTGCAGTTAGACCCTTGGGCACCTTGGAACAAGGTAATGTTGCGGGTGTTTTGGATGAACGTGTCGGTCTGAGCTGGATTTATTATCCTCAGCCACTTGGCTTCCAGGCGGAGTGGAATGTCGGTCGCGGCCCTGGACTCAACGAAGCCCAAACGCAAGTGATCGATCGCCCACTCGCCGGTGGCTACCTCATGGCGTTGTATCGTCACCAAACGGCTTGTCATGGCGAGTTTTGGCCATTCTTCCGCTGGGGTTACTATGAGGGTGGATACAAAGGCGAACTGAACGCCCCCTATGCGCAAATCAGTGAGCTTGAATTGGGTTGCGAATGGCAAATGACAGCCAACGTCGAATTCGTCACCACCTACACCTGGACAGAACGCACCAATACCAGAGCGAATGGCAATGCGAATACACTGTCGTATCAGCAATTCGATGGGGATCTGTTGCGACTCCAAGTACAGTTCCGTTATTAGAACTTCCTGTATCTCCCTTTGTTTGAAACAGCTGCATCAAGACGATCGGGCTCTATGGCTCGATCGTCTTGTGTCATTATTTGCTAAGGTATTGAAACACAAAGCTAGCCAAAATCGCTCCTGTGATTGGCCCAATAACGGGTATCCAAGCGTAGCTCCAATTCGAACTACCTTTTCCTGCAATGGGCAGCAGTGCGTGGGCGAGTCTCGGCGCGAAGTCGCGAGCAGGGTTAATGGCATAACCGGTTGATCCACCTAAGCTCAAACCAACAGCCCACACAACCATACCGATCAACGGTGCCTGCATAGTGCCTTCGATGGCTTTGCCGATGGCAGATGCAATCAACACCAGTGCAAAGGTGCCGATGACTTCGGAAAGAAAATTGGCAGGTGTGTTCGGAATCGCAGGTGCAGTGCAAAACACACCCCGTTTCGTGTCTGCATCTTTCGTTTCCTTCCAATGCGGCAGATATTGAAGCCAAACCAATACGGCTCCTACGAATGCGCCGCTGAATTCGGCTGCCACTTGAATCAGGTTCGCCGCTATAGTTTCATTACCAAGTACGATATTCGAGATCGGACCAACTGGGTTCAACGCACCGCTTCCTCCCAGTGCTTTTGCCACAAATATCCCGCACGCGACCGCAAATGCCCAGCCAGCTGTAACAACGATCCAACCGCTCCCTTTGGCATAACTTTTTTCTAAACTCGTCGCGGCGTTAACACCTCCCCCCAATAATATCAAGGTCATCGTTCCCATGAATTCGCCCATGAATTCTGTCAACATTGCAAAGACTCCGAGAGGTAGGAGGTAGATGTAGTAGATGTAGGGTGTGTGCAGCAAGTCCATACTTTAACGACTCTTCGCTGCCATGACTATTACCTCTTAGAAAGGTTCGTCACGCGAGACATTTGACTTGCGGAACACACCGCGGAGTTGACTCGACGCCGAATTTAATTGGCGCGGAACCCAACCTTGGCCGTACCCACAACAACACGCCAAAGCAGAACCAATTTCGACGACGAGTCAACTCCACGGTGTGTTACGCGACAAAGATCTTCGGCCTTTGACGAACGCATAAGAGGTGATGTTTTTACGCACGGTAAATCAAGCGTGATATTGTCGCTTCACACACCGTACATCACCCTACTTCAACTCAAATCGTTGGTCGTTCAGGCCTGCGGATCGGGGCGGTAATCCCGTGCCTAAGACGTGATCTGCTTGCTCTAAACCAGCCTTTAACGTAAAGGGGCCCGTCGAATACACCTTGGGTTCAAACGAACTCTCCTTCGCGCGAATCGTATACACCACTTCGCCTGTCGATTCATCGATCACTTGAACCACAGGAAGTTTTCCAGACCGACTGACAACGCTGGGCAAAGCCCCGACAACCTTTCGGCCGTCGTTCGCCTCTTGCTCTATTGTGATGGGCCAACCTGCAAATTGCTGCGAAGGGGCAGATGGGAAACGTGGATAACATTCAAACGTAATGGTTCGCTTTTCCTTGTTGAATCGAACCAAACCAAACCCATCTGCTCGCTCCTTCTCATCTTTGATGTTCGTCGGATTCGCATACGCCAGCATCGACATTCGATTGCCAAGTCCATCCAAAAAGTCTCCAGTCCAGGGCAATGGACTATTGGGAACTGGCTTGGGACCTGCTTTCTCATCTTCTGGATGCCACCACCTACCGTAAATTGTATTCACTAAAGCGGGACTCGTAAAAGCAAATGGGCCGTCGCGGAAACCTTCGATTCCATGTTGCACGACAACAGCAAGATGCTGATCGCCGCAGAGATGCACACCCCACACACGACGTAACGCCTTCAAGGCTTCGTCGCGTTGCGTTTGAGGCCAACCATTGCAATCGAGATCCGCCAACAAGCGATCGTTCTCGCCACCATGATTATGCACCGCTCCGCAAAAGGCTGTTTGCGAGAACAGAGCCTTCATCTCAACGCCGGCCCAGTCTTGTCCCCAGCTCTCCAGAAACTTCATTTGACGTTGTCCCAATAATTCCAAACCGGGAAGATCAATACTTCGCGGGTCATATTTGGGATCATTGATATGGTCCGGACGTGGTCCCATTTGCGGAATTTTGCCAGCGGGACCGGACTTGAATTTGCGGTCCTCGATAATCGCAAAATCAAACGCCCCCAATTTCAACCGAGTGAAATATACATAAATCCCTCGGTCAATCGGCTCTGGATCAACAGGGTCTGGCAAATGCCATGTTTGCTGCCGCTGCACCATGTTGACATATTCGACGGGATAAAAATAACCACCGTCCGCATTCCCTGAGAGTGTTGACCTTCGTCCGTTTTCGCCCCAAAGATTGGGATGGCCAACATCATGATCGTCCGGAATCGTGATTGTAGGACGATCGCACATCAATTCTCTAAATTGCAAACCAAATTCGATCCAGCCTGCCGTATGTTCGGTATGTCGATACGTTTGGTCCCCCGCAAAGAAGAGTAAATCCGGATCCAATTTCTTGAGCGACTCAACGATCTCTGGCCTCTGTCCAACCGTACGACTTGAGTTGCAAGACATCGAAGCGACAACAAGTTCTTTTTTATCTATGGGATCGCGACGAATACGCCCCTCGAAACTCGCTTTTTCACCATGCCTCACTCGGTACTTCGTATCCTGAGTAGCATCCCAACCTTCGACACGAAAATGGGCACTCCACCCAGGAAACAAAACCTCGCTTCGCGCAATTTCCTTCCATTCATTCTCCTTGAAGATTTCCAGCCGCACGACTTTCGTTTCATCGGGATACAACGGAAATAGTTGAGCCGTCAATTTGAGTATTGAATTCTGACTCGTGTAGAGCGCGAAGGCGATAACATCTTGGCGTTCGACCAACATCCGCGGAGGAGGGTTGGGTCCCTTGGGATTCTTTTTCCACCACTCGCCGACGGCCAGTGAATCGAGATTCGGAAACTCCGTTCCAAAAACGGGAGTTCGATCCTGTGCCCGCCCGAATGAACTGAGGCAACTGACTGTGAAGCAGGCGACAAGAAAGCAGACCGTAGACGCGTGAAGTGAAATAATCCATCGGTGAAACATCATGTTGTAAGTCGTTTCAAAAAACTACCGTAAATCTACTAAACTCAATAGCCTACGCTCGAATCATCGAATGGAATCCGAGTGAACTTGCGAACGAAACAGCAATCACAAAGAGTGTAAAGGCCAAGGCACGTTTTTCGCCAATATGCATTAACCCCGCTCCACCACCTAACACCAGTGCCATGTACATATTGCTTAACCAAACGAGCTCATTCAAATTCCTTCCCATCAACATACCCGTGTAGCCAGCCGGCAAAAACATGGGAGCTCCGGCAACAAAGAGAAAAACTTCTGGAGTATTCACTTGAGAGTACTTGCCGATGAGTACCCATAGAAACGGCATCCAACATCCAAGTATCAACGCCAGCATGGGCCAACGCAAACGGGGATACAACCACGCATGATATATGTCCCAGCCGAGTACAATCGCGATCGCTATGAAACTTAAGATCACAGCAGCTTGGTTTTGGTTGATGAACGACAACGCTATGGAAACAGCTAGGGCGATCGCCGCAATACACAATCCATCCCATGGCCGTTTCAATGCGACCACCCTATGATTTTCTCCCCGTAAATGAGTCCACGCCAAAAACGTGGAACATAAAATTGCAAGCCCAAAGAATGCCCCCATGGCTATCGGAATCCACAGGGATGGGCGACTTTGATCGGCTCCAGTCCAATCGTAGTACGCGGGTACGAAAAAACCTATCACAGACGCCGCGCAAATGATTGCCAGGGAGATGCCCATTGTGCCCCATTTGGGCTGCATGTGAATTAACTGAGCATGAGGAGTATCCATATCTTTGCCGCCAAGGAGTGAGAGGAAGCGGACCAAATTCCTCCACTAAGATACCTCCTGGCAACGCGAACCTCCAGTCGCTGTTTCTATTTCGCCCAAGCACTCAGCGTTTTTTGCATCGCCCCAAATAGACCTTTACTTTTGCTTTTTCAAACGTGCCGTCTGCCTTGTTGAGGGAACCAAGCTCTTCACTTCTGGAACACTCCCTCTGCCACCCGAGGTTTTAACCGCAGAAGACGAAGCGGAATACAAATCAAACTCCAGGTACGCTTCCCCCTGCTCTTCTCCGATTCGATACTGGCACCAAATCGTTTGATCATGTACCGTAAAGTGACTGCTGAGCGTATCGCCCAAAAGCGTCGCATCGATCAAAATAGTGTTCTTCTCATCGATCACAAAGTGATTCGCTTTCGCTTGTGGAATCAATTCGTAAGCTTTCACAACATTACCTTGCGGTCCGGAGAATGTCGTCGTCCATCCATACCGCTTCGAATCCTCAAGCAACTTGATCTCAATCTCCATATCAAATGTTACATTGAGTTGTTCAGGCGATAAACTTTTGGCTGTACCTTTCCATTTGCCGAGCCAGGCATCATCTAACACGGCCATCGTCGCCACTGGAGTCTTAGAGGGCGTAGAATTATTTTGGGTGGTATCCTGAGCGATCGCAAAACTCGCCCCATGGGCAAGCCAATAGAGAAACACCACGCCCCAAACCCAACTCTTCATGTTCATCGTGCTCCCCTTAATGAAAAACACTCTCAGCCATTGCCTGACTGAGAGTGTAGAAAATTTCGCATTGCCAGCGGTTAATTAGTTTACTTGCAATAACCCAGCGCGAGCAAGACGTACCCTGTTACAAGATTCGGATCCCCTTCCATCCAGCGCGAATCCGTATTCACCCAAGAGCCATTTGGCTGTTGCGACTTCTTGAGTTCTGCAAACAGCTCCTTTTTCCATTCATGCGAAGCCCCTTTGGCATCCACAAAATTGCTTTCACCCAATGCATCGAGTGCTTTAGACATGGTGTGGTAGTAGTAAAACAATCCCGACTTGCCCATGCCAGGATTCGTTTCCAAATCGTAGTTCTTCTTCAGAAACTCGAGTGCCGCTTTGACGCGTTTATCATCTTTATTCACACCAGCGTAAATCATGCTCTTCAAACCGGCGTAGGTCATCGACCCGTAACTTCGCAAACCGGCAGTTGTATCACCGCCCGCTTTGCTTTCACCTCCACCACCGATCGTGTAGAAAAAGCCACCGTCATTCACCTTGGCCGAAACAGGTGCGTCGTTGGATTCGTTTTCCAAGTTTTGGCAGCGGGAAACAAACTTTAGAGCACGTTGGATCGCTTCATCATCTTCCCCCGCGCCTGCACTCTTGAGCGCTTCAATGAAGAAGGCCGTATTAGACAAGTCAGGTCGTCCCTTGCTGTCGTAACCCGCACCACCATATTCCATATCGCTTTCCGACTTACCTTCACCTTCATCCCATTGCAGGTCACGCAAAAACTTGTCGGCTTTTTTCAATATTGCGTCAAACCTTCCATCGCTGTTGGCTTTCGACAAACAAACGACCGCAATGCTCGTTTCATAATTTTTGTGTCGAGAGTTCTCAGCGTAGATGCCACCATCTTCGCGTACATTAGACTCTAAGAACTTAAGAGCCTTGGCCACAATCGGATCGTTTGGCGTTTGGCCAACGGACAACAAACCAGCGACGACCAACGAGGTTGGCCCCGTCCCCGCTTTGCCACTAAACGACCCATCTTCAGCTTGCCCTTCTGCTTTCAGAAAGCTCACCGCTTTGGTCACCACCTGCTGATACTCTTTTGCATCTACTGCATCGGCTTCCTGAAAAGCCCAAAGCGACGTGGCACTGCCAGATACCATCACCACAGACGCCAAACCACACTTCAACAAAGTTCGTCGCGACCACTGTAACATTTCGCTAACTCCTGATTATTCGAATTGCTGCCGTATCATTATTGGGCAACTTCGGATTGATAGACAACTTGCAATCGTGGGCTTAACTGCTGAAACCGAGGGCTAAATACTTGGCCCCCACAAAGGTGCTCATGAAGCCATTGTAGCGGCGTGATCTGTCGTTTTTTTCACCATCGCTGACCAAAATACCGACAACTTTTCCCGCTTCACTTTTCCCCGATTTCTCGCAGGTCACGATTTCTCGTTGAAAAGCGAAAATCTCCGCCACCACGTTGTTCTAATTTAGCCCACGGTCTCTAAACCCTTTCGCCTAGAACGCAAAAGCTATGCCAAACGGGTAAAAATGCGACCTTTTCCATCGGAATGATCGGAAAAGTCCCCAGGAAAACGACGCCGACAGACTTAACCTTTGGACTCAGCGGTTTCGCGGAATTTACCAGCAACGCGCTAGAACGGGCGGACACTTTTGGCGTAGTGCGCGTTTACAAGTTTCAGCGGAAGCGACCGGCGGAAAGAAAACCGATCGGGATCTGAGTCTCGCCTGCTAGCACTAGGTCTGCCATGACTTCACCAATGGCGGGCGCAAATTTGAAGCCATGCCCGCTAAAGCCCAGTGCATAAACGACATTCCGGTTGCTATCGGGTAGACAATCGATGATGAAATCTCCATCCGGCGAATTCGTATAGCGACATGTTTCCACTTCCAACTCGTCTTCGAATTGATTGGGAAAATAGCGCTCCAATATATCTCGCACCGATGCCAGTGAATCTGACTGAGGTACGGGATCTTCTCGATCAACTTCCGATACCGGTATCCCAGGCGCATGATGTGCCAACTTAAACCCTCGAATACTCCCATCGACCATCGATGGTATCGCCGGAAAACCATAAAAGATGCCGGGGTATTGATCATCTGCCAACGTCCAGCACGGCAATGTCCCCACAGCAACTTGTTTGGGTTTCTTGGCTTTTACCCACACGAGAGTTTGCTGGGTCACCTGCAGTTGAGCTTTCATCTGTGACAACACACTCCCCCCCCAGGCGCCAGCCGTGATGATCAATTTTTTGGCTCGATAGGTTCCTCGTTCTGTGTTAACGCGAACTTCCCCTCGTTCGTGCTTCCAATCCAACACGCGTTCTTGCGTTCGGAGTTGTGAGCCATATTGCCTTGCCGCTTCAAGCATCGATTGAATCGCAAGATCCGGACGCACGAAACCTGCATTACGCTCTAACAAGCAGCAATAATCGTGCGGAACATGAAACAAAGGATAGTTCGTCGCGGTTGCGCGTTCTATCGGGACCGAATATAGCCGTGAACTTTCAAGTGCCCCGCTAATCAACGGATGATGGGCTGGTCCAAAATAAAGCAGACCTGTCCGTTCGAAAACCGCAATACCTTTCCACTCTGCCAACTCATCCCAGCCTTGATACGCTCTCTGCAATAATGGCACGTAATCGGGATGTTCAAAGTATGCCAAACGAACGATTCGCGAATCGCCACCATGTGAGCCACGTCGATGTGGAGGTGAGAAAGTATCGAGCCCCAAGACCTGCGCACCGCGCTGGGCCAATCGCCAACACGCCGCAGACCCCATCGAACCCAAGCCAATCACGATTGCATCGAAACGGCTATCTTCCATCGTCATAGAGCTTCCCTTTAACCCTCACTTGAGTTCGTTTTACCCACAGGTCGAACCAGCTTGGCGTATGAGATTACTCATTTTTTCAATAGAACGGAATTGAGTTCCTTCACCATTTCCAATAACGCTTCATTTCGATCCTTGACGGGCCATGTGGCAAAGTTGTGCGTTCCTTCTTTGCTGCGATAGATATTCTCGGGAACGCCGAGTTCCTTGAGCCGAGCATGCAGCTCTTCGGCTTGCGTGATCGGCACGATGTCGTCCTTTTCACCATGTACCGTAAAAACACGTGGCGCTCCCGCCGCAACAATTTCGAGCGGAGATGCAATGCGATAAATGTCAGCAGTCTTATCTGTCGTTCCCAGGAGGTCTTCAAGCAAGCCAGCCGAATCGCGACCAACCGCCCCCTGCAAAGCTTTGTCACCTGAATCCCAAGATTTGAAGGACTTCATGTTGGTGGGACCGGCCACATTGACGATAAGTAATGACTTATACTGATCCGAGGGTGTGAAGCCAGCCAACAATGCTAAATGAGCACCTGCCGACCCACCCAACCATGCCACTCGATCGGAATCGACATGATATCTCTTCTTATCTTTTAGAATGAATTTTAACGCATCCTGAACATCTTCTTGCTGGGCAGGAAATTTGGCTTTCGGTGCAAAGCGATATTGAACCGAAATCGTGGCGATGCCGCTCTTGGCACAATTTTCTTGAAACGCGGTGTACTCTTTATACGATCCGCGTTGCCATCCACCACCATGAATACTAACCACAATCGGAAATGGCCCCGGGCCTTTCGGAGCCATGTAATCGAGGTGCAAATCAAGACCATCGACCGACTTATAAACCACATCCAGTTGCTTTTCGATCGGCACAGCTTGCGGCAGACATCCCACGATGGCAAGGCAACTACAGACAAGTGCACAACCGCCGAATAACAGACCACGCATCGGAACCCCCCAACGATGAAAATGCCCCACCAGGCACAGGGCAAGATTCGAAAAACTTATGGCGCTGTGGGCTAGATAAGCCTCGAACCTGAACCCCTTTTACCTTTTCCCCGACCTCCTTGTTTCATAGTGTCAATTCGCCTAACGAAAAACCCATCTTGTTAAATCTCGTCTAAATCCTCCAAATTTATTCCCCCGCGCTTGAAAAACCCCTCACTAACACGTAACCTTTTAGTTACCTATGACACCTGAATCGATGGACTTAGTATTTCATGCCCTTGCTAGCCGAGCGCGTCGAGCCATACTCGACATTGTGCGTGATCGCCCCGGTTGTTGCGTCCAAGATGTATGCGTCCATTTCGATGTCAGCCGCATCATGATCCTTAAACACCTGCGAATTCTCGAAGAAGCTCAGCTGCTTGTCCTAAAGAAGGCAGGACGAAAAGTAGAGCTTTATTTTAACGCCGTTCCGATCCAAATGATTTACGATCGTTGGACAAGCGAATACAGCAGCTATTGGGCCAGCAAGATTGTCGACTTCAAGATGTTGCTTGAATCCGAACCCCAGAAACCGCCTCCTTCCCCATCATCTCACCCACGGAAATCGAAACAACATGAACCCAAGTGACGTGCAACGCACCAAACAAGTCCATCGAGTGGTGATCAATGCGCCCATCGAAAAAGTTTGGGAAACGTTAACGAAAACGGATGCTGTCTTACCCTTCTTTTTTTGTTCGGTCCTCAAGACCACCAAGCTTGAAGTAGGCGCTCCCGTTCGCATGCGATCGCCTGATGGAAAGCTGACTGGCGTTGTGGGTGAAGTCACCGAATTTGATCCACCCCACTGTTTTGCGCATACGTTCAAGTTCACCAACTATGATGATCCACTTTGCTTGGTCCGCTATGAATTGAAGTCGATCGAAGGAGGTACCGAGTTTACGCTCACCAGCGAAAACGTGCCTGTCGGAACAAAGACGGAGAAGCAAATGGGAAGCGGTGGCAAGATGATCGCCGAGGCGCTCAAGGTTTACGTCGAATCGGGCAAACCATCGTTTGTCTCACGCATGATTGGCATCGTAAATTTCCTGACAGGCCCGTTGGCACCTAAAAAATGCCGGTCAGAACATTGGCCGCTCGACAAAAAGATCTCCTAAACATGAACTCCTCTTTCCTTTACAGTCCATTTCCTGAGAAGCGAGACTTACTATGAAAATGTTACTGCTGGCCCTTTGCATGTTCGTTGGCACAACTGATGAAACAGAATCCAAAAGCGCCCCGAAGCCCGTTCTAACACCGGAACTAAGCGTTTTTGAACCGATGGTCGGCAAAACGTTTCGAGGTGAATTTGCCGCATCGACACCAGAAAAACCACAATTCGACGTATCGAAATGGGAGCGAGTGCTGAACGGTAAAGCCATCCGCATTACCCATTCGGTGAACGACGGTATTTATGGTGGTGAATCGATCGTAATGTGGGATAGCGAAGCGAAAGTGATCAAGTGTTGGTATTTCACCACTGCGGGATTTTGTACTGAAGGACAATTCGAAATTGATGGCAAGACTTGGAGCAGCGTCGAAAAAGTAAACGGCAATGCCAATGGAATCACCGAAGTTAAGGCGACCTCATCTCTTGCAGAAGATGGAACGCTACAAGTAAGCTCTCAATACTTGAAAGATGGTAAATGGGAGAAAGGGCACGAGATCCTTTACAAAGAATCTCCTAATGCCGAAGTAAAATTCAAGTAAAAGTCTATGCCTTCGGCCGTACAACTTTATGAGCGCGACCGAATCAATCCCTCAGGAATCCGCTGTATGAACAAACTGTTTGTGTTTACTTGTGGGCTCATCTTGTTCTGCTCCCACTCGTTAACGGCTCAAGAAAATCGTGGTGGACGCTTTGCCGCCTTCAAATCGGTTGAAGTTTCGCAGAGTGGTGATGTCACTTTCCGCATTCGTGCACCACAGGCCACAGAAGTTCGCTTGAACAGCGGAGACATTCCGAACGCAGCCGGTTCACCGCCGCGCACTCTAACCAAGGGCGAAAATGGAATCTGGGAAATTACGCTGCCGGCCGTTCCGGGTGGAAGTTATCGCTATACGTTCTCTGTAGATGGAGCAACCATGGTGGATCCACTTAACGATCTCTGCAGCCCTTCCAATATGGCGCTGTGGAGCCTCATCCATGTCCCAGGCTCGAACTATTCGGATACCAAATCCGTTCCTCATGGTTCTATCTCTGCCATCGAGTACCCATCGACAACGCTGAATCGTGTGCGTCGAGCTCACGTCTATCTTCCGCCAAACTATGAGAAGGGAACGGAAACTTATCCTGTTCTCTATTTGTTGCACGGTGCTTCCGATAGCGATGCGTCTTGGAGCACCGTAGGACGAGCGGGCGCCGTCTTGGATAACCTTATCGCTGCAGGCAAAGCGAAACCGATGTTGGTTGTCATGCCAGCGGGACACACGGGAGCGTTTACCTTCGGTGGCCCCTCTAATCTGGATGAACAGATGAAGCTTTTTCAACAAGATTTTGTCAACGATCTCAAACCCCACATTGAATCTCGCTACCGTATCTCCAACGAACGATCCCATCGAGCCATCGCTGGCTTGTCGATGGGGGGAGCTCAAACGCTGGAAATCGCGCTGTCGCACCTCGATCAATTTGCGTACATCGGAGTTTTTAGCTCGGGGGTCTTTGAATTCCGTGGCAATGCACCAAACCCGGCCGCAGCAGGTTCCGAAACTTCAAGCCCATGGCTGACAAAACATGAAGCCGCTTTGAACAATGCGAAACTCAAGGAAGGCCTCAAGCTCGTTTGGTTTGCCACCGGAAAAGACGACTTTCTGCTGAAGACAACTCAAGCAACCGTAAAGGTCCTTCGCGATCACAAATTCGATGTCACTTATGAAGAAACCGATGGGGGCCACACTTGGATCAAATGGCGAGAACATTACTTGCCCGAGTTTGCCCAGAAGCTCTTTAAGGATTAACCTCAGCCCGACCGGTTGGCCCGAACAATTGGCCCGAACAATTGGCCCGAACAATAAACTCATTCGGATGGTGCTACGACCGCAGCGTTCTTGTCGGCCCCAATGGCCGTGAGCTCTGTGGTCGTTTGCTTTTCTTCGGGCGCACTCGCTGGGCGTTTACTCTTGCCAACCGTGATCAAAGCCACTCCAGCTATAATAATGGCAGCTGCAATGTACGTGTTGCGGTCGATCACTTCATTGAGCACAAGCCAACCCAGAAAAACGGCTACTACAGGATTAACGTAGGCATACGTTGAAACCAGAGTAGGAGAAGCATGTTTGGTGAGCCAAACATAAGTAGTGAAGGTCAACAATGAACCGGCGATTACCAGATACCACCAAGCGATGATCGATCGGACGCTAAACGCACTCCAAACGGCTTGGCCATATTCACCTACCAAAAGACCAAACAAAACCAACCAAACCCCTCCCCCCAACATTTGTATGGCGGATCCAGAAAAGGGATCAACGGGGTTCTTGGAGTATCGCACCATCATCGAGCCAATGGTCCATGCCAAACATGCGAGAATGATAGCTCCAATCCGCCAGGGGTCATGGCCACCACTGGCTTCGGCATATAGCGATGGACTCACCAACAGACCTAAGCCTACCAATCCGACTCCCATTCCCGCAAAAACGAGAGCGTTGGGTTTAGCCCCAATTCGTCCCTTTGAGAAAGCGAATATCGACCATTCCGCTGCGACGATCATCAGTGGATTAAATGAAACCACTAACGTTGCAATTCCAGACGGTACAGTTTGTTCTGCCCACGAGACTAGTCCATTGCCACCGAGCAACAGAAACAATCCAATCAAGATATTGAAGGCCCATTGTTGCGGCGTCGCCTTAAATTTTCCCAACGCCATTAACACAGCGGTCATGATGACTCCCGCCACCAGAAAACGAACACCAGCCATCATGAAGGGTGGCATCGTTTCCACTGCAACGCGAATCGCCAGATACGTCGAGCCCCAAACCAGATAAACGACCAACAGTCCAGCAATGATCCAAGCTCTTGAAGGGGCTTCCATAAAAATGAACCGTTCTACGCCTGCAACAGGGCGCGCTTTTTGGCAACAAATTCGAGGTGATAATCCAAGTGATCGATATAGTTTTGGATAAGGTACTCCAGCGTTACCTTCCCTTTTTCATTGTGAATTCCGAATCGCTGAAAGGCTTCTTTCGGTAGGCGTTTAAGGATCACACTCAAGTTCTTTCGATTGACATCGAAAACATCGATCGCTGTGAACGCATCGATTTCATCAATTCCAGGTAATTGGTTAAAGGCTGTTTCGTCGTATCCAATCAGCAACGGTTTATCCATGGATGCGACGCGCTTCATGCGATCCGCACCAATCAAATCACTATCCATCATGTGAACGGCAATTTGCTGGAGACTCCATGTACCAGGAATGGGGTACGCCAATAGTTGCTCTCTTGTCACACCTTCGTAAGCCCGGCGCAACTTGGAACCGCCGTCGACATACTTTTGTATCAATTCTGAATACATCGCCCCGCCTCATTTTGAATCAAGATATGCGAGTGACAAATTACGCGACCGTTGGTTCATTTTTTCTAGTCGATCGGCGTCCCATCAGCAGCTTAAGCCATTGTCCGACGCCACCTATCAGCGAAAGAATGGCTCCAACCAGTAGGGTTAGCGAGAACAGCCCTCGAACAACACGCTCACGAAAAATGTCCCAGGGATGCCCAACACTTTTTTCTTCAAACTCAAAGTCGGAAGCATCGCTTTCCAAAAACTTCTGGAGAGGTTCCACTGCATTTACTAATCCCGTTCTTTCTCCCCAGGCGATCACCTTGTTTTCGGAATCAAGAAGAACGGCGCGAGTGACATTCTTGGTCCGTTTCGTTTTGCCACCTTCAGCACTCCCGTCCGCCAGCTTGAGTTCCCGTTTCTCCACGCGATTCAAGCTATCCAGCCTGAACCAGTACACCGGTATCCCATAATAGCGATATTGAACAAGACCTTTTACGTCCGTGGCATCGCGATGGAGTGAGATTTGAACCAGCGAGGCTTCAACGAGTACGGCGATACTCGCCACGAACAATCCGAGTCCCAAACTCACAAACAAAAAACCGTATGCCACTTTTTTCATCGGTTACTCGATGCACTCTAGTGCTGGATGCACTCTAAAACTTCACACCCTAAACTCTGGGCCCTAAACTCTGGGCCCATAAATCCGGGCCTTGAAACCAAAGCAGGCTCAGAAGACGAAACTCTCTAACCATCCATCTTCCAGGCAACCAATCTAACTGGCAAATGTCCCAGTGTCGCACAAGTATACCGGCCATTTTGAAAGTTGTGAGTCCACCAAATACCTCGAACTAAAAAGTATAGATTCTCTATTGCAAAAATAGGGCTCTCGACGATACATACTATGCAGTTCGAGGTAATCAAAGAACAACTTTGCTAGCACCGGAATCGTAACGTATGGCCAAAGGCACATCGAATCCAGACTTTCTTAATGGCGTGCCAGAGCTGATGGTTCTGCGCGTTCTTCGCGATGAATCCCTGCATGGTTATGCCATTGTGCAACAAATTGCCCAACGAACGGGTGGAAAAATTGAGTTCGGTGAGGGCTCCATTTATCCCGTGCTGTATCGATTAGAACAGGACGGACTATTGACCAGCCGCAAAGAGGAAGTTCGTGGGCGACAAAGGATCCTTTATCGATTGTCCTCAAAAGGCCTGAAGCAGCTTGAATCGCGAACGGCGCGATGGCAAGAAGTAGTGTGCGCCATTCAAACTTTTTTTGAAGGAGGTGAAAATGGATTTTCACCAGTGGCAACAACAGCTTCGTAACGAACTGCGAAAACGCCATGTCCCCGCAGATTATGCGGAGCGATTAATGAACGAACTAGTGGACCATTACTTGGATTTGCAGGAGGCAACTCAAATGACTTCGGATTCAACAAGAGACAAGGATGTGATCAAGATGTTAGGTGACCCGCAGAGCATTGCGTTAGCTGCGGATCAGATCCCTCGTCGATCATGGGCAGCCCGCCATCCCTTGCTCAGCTACCTAATCCTGCCTCCTTTGATGTCGCTTGCCGTCCTAGCTTTACTTATCCTAGCGGACGTCTTCTTATTGGTCCCCGCCATGCGTGGCAAAACACTTGAAACCGATCCATGGTTGGCTACGGCTTGCCTTGTCTTGGGACCTTTACATGTCATCGTCGCCACATCACTGATCGCATTGTGGTCTTGCCGAAGTGTTGCCGTTAGTGGCCGCTCGAAACTTTGGGGTATTGCCGCGTGCGTTATCATGGCCATACTCGGAGCCTACACGTCAGTGAACTTTGCAGCACCAACCTCAGTACCCGGCTCGGGTCGACTCTCCTTGGGCTTCGGTTTTCCCTTTCCCGTTTTCTGGATGCAAGCCGTGACGCCACTTGTGATCGGAGGCTTGTTCTTCGCCCTTCGTCGCAACGAAGCCACCACGGAAACAGAAACTGAGAGAGCTCCTCTATCCCGCGCGGCATAACGGACAAGTGAAAAGCCGAAACGCAAAAAAAGGTTGAGCATCCCACGATACTCAACCTTTCTTTATTCACATTCACAACCAAATCACCATGCTGCCGATTACTTAGCCTTGTCGGCAACTCGCTTGTATTTGACTTCCATCATGACCACATAGTCCTTGGCTCCGGGTGGCTTGCTGCTCATGGTCATCGAACGTTCGTTTTCATTCTTGTAGGTCACAACCCACTTTCCATCCATTTCAGCACCAGTCGCATCTTTCATCTTGCCAAAAGAGGTCAACGACTTGGTTTTCTCATCGTAAGTACCTTCCATTTGAATCGAAAAGGGGCTCATCGAATCGATCCAAGTACCGACATATTTCTTTTTGACTGGATCATATCCCATCTGAGACGAACCTTGAAAAGGAGCCCCCATAATCTCCCCTTTGAATTCACTTAGGGCCCACATCTCTCCCAACATTCGATTCACCTCGGTAGCCTTGCTTTCCACCGGTTCGGCGTTGGGGTCATAATAGAACTTGACCACAGCATCCCACGTTCCAATGTCGTTTTTATAGAGCTTCATTTCAGGCGGAGCTTCAGGAATCTGGGCCATAACAGACACAGAGGATAAAGCAACCACGATCAAGGAAAAGAGTCGGACCAACATGCAGTTTCTCCAGAGGAATTCGGGCATCTTAACGATGTGTCGCTTTGCCACGGACGAGCAAAGCATCGACCAATAAAAAAAGCGAAAGCAGCAACTCTACGTTGCCCGCTTTCGCTTCGTTCAGACAATCTTGTCAAATTTCTTAGAAATCCGCCGTTTCGGTGTATTTAATGTTCTCACCTAAGGCGTCTGGCACCACAAAATCATGCGTTACACTGCTACCGGTACCGATCTCCATTTCCAACTGATACGGATTGAAAATCTGTTTGCCGCTAAAATACATCGGAATTTGCTTGCCATCGTAGCCATTGATTCGAACCGAGTACTTTCCTGGCCGCAGCCCCGTACCTGGTTTTTCTTTCGAATCAAACTTGCCATCTTTAACCATATACATTCTTAGCTCACCACTCGGGATGGAAACATCTGGAGTGAATGTCACATCGCCCGCTGGTATCGGTTGCCCTTTGAAGGTCACCGAACCAGAGATTTCTGTGAGCGCTGGCTGGCTGGAACATCCCGCTACAGCTAAACCCAACACGGCTAATGCTAAACCGCAAAACAATCGCCCCATGGAATTCTACTCCTGCCAATCCGAACCCAAAACGTTTCCATCACGAGGATCACAAACACGTTGGAAGGTAACGATATTGATCGTGGCTGCAACAGATCGCACGCTACCATCACCCAAACCTGTGATCATCACTCCTTGGTGCATCGCTTGAGGACGACGCCAATCACAACCCGTTTCAAAGGTCGATGGCTGAATCCCACCTGGATTCGGAACACCATTAAATGGATTGCGGAACGTTGGATCACTTCGAGGACCTGGTCCGGCTGCAAAGTTAGATGGGTTGCGCAAAGTGGAATCGATAACGGGGCAATCCCACCATGTGTATCCACGATTAACTTCCGTGGCAGTCCCATTAACAGTATCAAGGTTGGATGCCGTTGTAGCCCCGTCTACCCATGGACTCCAAGTAGCATGACGACCACCACGAGCCCAAATGCTAAAGGTAAACGAACCGGTACCGAGGTTCGGCGTCTGCCCTCGGTTTGGAAAATCAAAACCGTAACAAGCAGCTTGGCGTTCTACAACCAAAATGGTGTTACTGGTTCCGTCAACCAACGATGCCATCTTCGCATTTAAGGTGGTTGGATGTCCATTAACGAATGACACTTGGCACGCTTGAGCGTTAATCGCATACGTCGTGCCACCGTAAGGAACTCCACCCACGCTTACTCGAGCCGTGTTATTCGACAGAGCCAAACCTTGGAATTTGCCCGACATCAAAGTGACGTCATCGGGACATGCGAATGCCGCTACGCCCTGAGTTCGCACATCGTAGCTGTGACCGCGACCTTGATCAAAAATAGGCTGCTGCTCCATGTAGGGCAGAATCAAATAGTGCCCCGACGAGAACGCCATTGGACGCGCGGTCCCACCTTGGCCTTTGGCATAAACCCAAGGAGGTAGCGACTTATAGGCCGACTCAAAATTGTGAGCCGCCAAGGCAATTTGCTTCACATTGTTCGAACACTGCATTCTGCGAGCAGCAGCTCGAGCAGATTGGACTGCTGGCAACAGCAAGCCCACCAAAATACCGATGATGGCAATCACCACCAACAACTCGACCAGCGTAAAGCCTGGTCTCAACCGACGAAAAGTGTGGGTCATAAGACTTCCCCAAATAAACGAATAAGGGCGACAAGAATTGCATCCTTACAATAACTTCATAACGAAGCGGATTTATCCTAATCCTAAAGCCGCTTTGGCGTCAAAGGCTCCCTGCCACATTTTGTGACATTTTGCCCCACTATTTACACCCCCAGCATCCATCCTCCATTGAGCAAAAATCCCTCGCCTGGGCTCGCGCCCTAGAAAACCGTAAAATGTGCCTAGTCCAACAGAACACTCCCTTAAGTCACTTCCCAAAGTTCGACGCTGGAGTCCAATTATGGATTGGCTATTCGACAACCCAATCGGCAAGATGTCCGGCCCTGCGTTTCTCACTCTTTATGCGGTTTGGTTCATTTTCTGGCTTTTTGTGGCTCGCTATGTTGGGACCTCCAAGCCCGCTAGCCCACCCAATCCCCTTTCCATTCCTCTCAACCCTAATCCTTTCCACATCGCTTATCTAAGAGGAGGTATCCCTGAAGTCTTCCGCACCGTTTTTGTCGACCTCGTCGAAAAGAAACGGCTCATTGAAGTCGAACCCGATCGAAAGCTGTATCGATTCGTTTCGATTCCGACAAAATGGGTGTTGGCAAATCCAATGGACCTCGGCCAAGACCTGACACAGTTTCATGCCATACTCATCAATGGCCTGCGACATAACCCGTGCTCGATCCAAGACGCGATGATGCAAACTCGCAACGAATTTGCTCGCAAGGGTCTCGAACTTCGAATCACCCTGGAAACTCTGGGCCTTATCCAAAACGAACGGCAGCTCCGACGTTTCCAAGCTCTTTCACTCGCGACCATCATCGGCTTCTCCTCACTTGGCATTTACAAGCTTCTGGCCGCGATCACTCATGGGCACTTCAATATCTTTCTGCTTGTCGCAGGAACCTTCGTTGGCGCAGTAATGCTCATTCTCGTAGGGCAGAGAACGGCAATTACCGAACGAGGCTCACAATACCTCAAAGACCTACGGATCGCTTTCTCCGCACTGAAATCTCCAAGTCGCCGGAGGGACTATCTACCCAACAACGTTTTTTCAGATCAACTTTCGCCAACCGTTCTTGCTATGGGAATCTTTGGACTCATCGCTATTCAAAACTCGGAACTCGATCCTTTACTTCACGCCTTCGGTCCGCAAGGACTTGCGGCAAGCTCCCACCCTACGGGCTGGACAAATCAGATCGCCAGTGGTTGTGGTTCTGGAGGCTGTGGTTCTGGAGGCTGTGGTTCTGGCGGTTGCGGATCCGGTGGTTGCGGTTCAGGTGGTTGCGGTTCAGGTGGTTGCGGTTCAGGTGGATGCGGTTCAGGTGGATGCGGAGGCTGCGGTGGGTAATAAGTTTTCATTCGCAACTCTCCCCATGCTAGGCGTCGGAATTGGGTATCGTCAACCGTTCCGCAATCAACTCTTCTTGCAACGCACCGCCATCGATTTCCTTGAACTCGTCGCTGACCACTTTTTCTCCATCTCCCTTTCGTCCCAAGACGAACTTGCGTGTCTTCAACGCAACTTCCCCACAATCCCGCACGGCCTCGCTCTATCGCTCGGCTCAGCCGATGGTCTCGACCCTGTCTATACCAAGCACTTCGTCCAATTACTCAATTCGCTACAGCCAGCTTGGTGCAGCGACCATATCGCTTTCACCCGCGCGAATGGCATCGACATCGGACACTTAACTCCTCTACCGAAAACTCGCGCTTCCTTGCGAGTCCTGCGACACAATATCACTGCCTTTCAGGACCAATCGCCTATTCCACTGTTATTGGAAAACATCACCGAACCATTTCGGTATCACGACGACCAATACGGCGACGCTGACTTCCTATGTGAAATTTGTGAACAAAACAACGTCGGCATCTTGATGGATGTCACCAATCTCTTCATTAATTCCCAGAATTACCGCTTCGATCCCATCACCTTTCTCCATCGCTTGCCCCGTGAACGTCTCGTTCAACTTCATTTTGTCGGCGCTCGATATACAGAAGGGCAATGGCATGACGCGCATAGCACCCCCACACAAGAAGAGATTTGGCAACTGTTAACAGAGGTCGTAAAGTATGGCTCTGTGAAGGGCATCATCCTCGAACGGGATCTGAATATCCCCGACCTCTCCGAATTGGTTCCCGAGCTACAACGAGCCCGCACGATTCTGGAGGAATTCGGATGAGCGACAACGAAATTGCCGAACTCCAGCGACAACAAGCTGAAATTGCACGACGATTAACCGAGACAATGGGAGCGGAGTCGCAACCGAATCTCCATTCACCGAACATTGATTCGCCACAACTTCACGCCCATCGTGAAACGCTGGTTCGCAAACGCATTCATCAAACGTCAACGCTGCTCCCCTATTGTCATCGCGCATTGGATAACGAGTTCGAAAAGTATTTCCGTGAATTCGCTTTGGCCCACCATTTCAATTCGGTCGATGCGATTCGCTTAGATGCCCTACACTTCGCGAACTGGCTTGCCGCTAAAGCCCGTCCGATACCGTGGTTAGCCAGCTGCATTCGCTTGGATCGTACTCGTATTGAAATCCAGCATTCGACGCGCTGGGGTGTTAAAATCCTGCGGCTCGATTATGCATTGCATCATTGGAAATTAGATCAGTCCCAACCCAATAAAAAAGCCACTGTTTGGATATTCCTCAACAGTGGCTCGAAGCTGCGAGTTTGGCTTTGGCCGTAAAAAACGGACGGGCCCATGAACTGAGATTACTTCATCATTTTGGCGATCAGTTTATTCGCCTCTTTGGGGTTGCGTTTGCACTCCAGCAGCGCATTGAGCATCAACGGTGCCACGATGGTCGCGTCCGACTCAATCACATACATAGGAGTCTTTTCCGTTAACTTATCCCAAGTGATTTTTTCGTTGGGGGTCGCGCCTGAGTAAGAACCATAGGAAGTCGTCGAGTCGGAAATCTGACAGAAGTAGGCCCAAGGTTTGACGCGTTTCTTTAGGTCATATTTGATCGAAGGTACCACACAAATGGGAAAATCGCCCGCGATACCGCCACCGATTTGGAAAAAACCAACTCCCGTACCCTGCGATAGTTGTTGATAGTCGTCGTAGAAGCCTGCCATATACTCCACACCAGATTTCACAATCGAAGCGGAGCACTCAGCCGTTTTGACGTACGAAGCAAAGATGTTTCCGAAAGTGGAATCTTCATAGCCAGGTACCACCATCGGCAAGTTCTTTTTGGCAGCCGCCAACAACCATGATTCCGTCGCATTCCCTTGATGAACTTTCGCAGGCAATCTCTGGATTAAATCATAGAAGTACTCGTGCCAATAACGGCGTTCATTTTTCTCGGTAGCGTTCTTCCACATCGGCACAATAAACTTCTCGACAGCCCGAAACGCTTCATCTTCGGGAATGCTCGTGTCGGTCACGCGTCGCATGTGGGCCTTTAGGATGCGGGTATCGTCGCTTTTGGTGAGATAACGGTATTCCGGGAAGTCCTTATAAAAATCGTTCGCCACCAAACGAAACAGCGATTCTTCTAAATTGGCACCGGTCGAAGAAATGCCGTGAATGATCCCTTCTTCAATCGCTGGCGCAAGCGAGATCCCCAATTGCGCCGAAGACATGGCACCGGCCAAAGTCCAGAACATTTTGCCGTCAGCCTGCAAGTGACTCCAATAAGACAACAACGCATCTCGAGTGACCCGTGCGTTAAAATTCTTATAGTTGCGTAGAACGAATTCCAATACGGGAAGCGATGTCATGCCATTACTCACAGACTTTAGAGAACAAAAAGTCAACGTTCGGGGACAATTTCCCCCTGCAAAGCCCGCATTTTAGCCATAAATCCGGGATTCACAATTCCCGTTCGGCGAACTGCTCCCCGCCGCACAACTGGGCATCTACTAACTCGGCCAGCGATTCATTAGCATAAAGAGTGGCAACAGACGGGCTATTGGAGAGTAATGGGTGCGATGGCAATTCCTCGATATAACGAAATTCACGCGCGATTCGAACATGGCCAGAAATTGGGTTGGGTTCTGGAAATTTCTTTGTTCATCATCGCCTTGGGCCTGCTCCCTTTCATCCAATGGAACAAACTCCCCCAAGATTGGATCAGCGCCACGGTCGTCACGCTGCTGGTCCCAATGCAATTCCTTCCAAGTGTGATTTGGATGATTGCCATAAAGAAAAAAGAAATCGATCAACTTTCCGAAACAGCCCGCTACGGTGTTTTTGACAAACACAATCTGCGGCAATTGGTCGACAGCGTCCTCAAGGAACTCCAAATTCCGAAACGAAAAGTCCGCGTCTATATCACCAACGATAAACAACTCAATGCCTTTGCAGTGAGCTTCGGCTTATCTCGTTTCCTACCCTTTATGCGCGGCGTTTATCTGCATCGCAAAACGCTGCACGTCGTGACACCGCAGGAACTCAAGAGCTGGATCGGCCATGAATTGGGCCACATCTTTCCTTACGCACTAAGACTCGATCAAGCCGCTTTGTTACAAATCATCGCCGGCGCGGTACTTTCACTATTCGTCTATCAACAAGCTGCTGTCTGGGGTGGCTACGGTGTCATGATTGCAGTTGGCGTCGCCTGGCTATTCCTATACGTCACATCGCTACCACGTGCCAAACTCTCGCAAGTGTGCGAATACCTCTGTGATGAGTATGGTGCTCGTGTTTCCGGTATCGATGTGGCCATCACTGACCTGCTGAAATCAGGCTCCGCCACGGAAGCTGAGCACGAAGTTCTTATGTACGTAACACAAGCGATAAACAACGGCGAAATTCCGAATCCAGATTCTGCCTACACCATTTATGAGCAAGCTCTAGGCTTTGAAATCGAAGATGCAGAACAAATCAAAAAGCGTGTCGCCACTGCCATCAAAGAATATAAGGCCGAGCGTCCGAACTTATCCGTCCGAGGCTTGATGGATTTCTTTTGGTCGGATGCTGCCACCGATAGCGATGCCACCGAGAAACGTGATGCTATGTTGCGAGTTTATGATCTATTGAAAGATGTGCCGCGACTCGATTGGAAGAAAACTTGCGGTTGGGATGGCCACTCGACATTAACTCCCATGCAAATAGATCGCATTGTCGGCAAACTCGAAAACAATCCCGATCTAGTTCTGTTTCGAATTCCGGAGGAGTTTCAAGTTGGGGAAGCCAAGTCCCATCCGGGCTTCAAGAAACGCATTCTGTATTTGTGGATCAATCGTTTAGATATCGAGCGCGCTCCGCTGCCACGAATCTAATTCGGCTTGGCAGCTGAGCCTATGTCACCATATCAAACATCTTGCCAAATAACCCAGCCCCGGTGGCACCACGAGTTTGATAATAGATGACCCCCGGCCCGATGTATCGATTCACTAAACCGCCACCGGAGAAGTAAGAATTGACCAATCCCTGTGCAGCTTTCACAAGTTGGTATTGGATCGTCGAAGAAAATGCGATCACGAAGCGATTGTCGACAACAAACTTTTCACCATCCGCAAGTTCACGTCGCACAATACAACCAAAACTGGAACAGAACATGTTTCCTGTGCCCGTTGTCTTCATCAAGAAGAGACCTTTCTTCGCCATCCACCCTCGAACACCAGCGTAGGTGAAATCGATCTTTACCCCTTCGGTGGTCGCCAGATAACTCCCCTTGGTCAAGTAGTATTGCGCATCACCCTCAACCGTCAGATGCAGAATATCGCCAGGCAACCGTGGAGCTAAACTCAAGAAACTCTCAGCACGTTTCGCCTTGAAGATTGCCGTAAACATGCTTTCGCCGGCAGCCACACTGCGCAAGCCACCCCAAATCTTGGAAGTGGTTTGCGCACCCAACCCCGATGAGATCTCAATGCTCGTCGACATCGCCAACATCGCTTCGGGCTCAGCCATCACGGTCTCACCCTCGTCCAACACAAAATCGAGCGAGGGGTAGCTGGGACCGTGATTGATGGAGTATTGCATAGTTCTCGAATGGGCTAACGACTAATCGTCCAAACCAGGGCTAACACGTTGTTTGATGATATAGCCTACGACACCAATCACCAACATGATCCCCAAGAAGATAAAGAGTGCCACAATACGTGGTACGCCGAGGATTTCCGAGATCGATGTCACAATGATGTCGTAAATCAAAACCTTGAAGAACCAACGAAATATTTCACCAAGGGCTCCACGTCCCAATAATCCAAAAGCCTTCATTGCATTCACCTTCAATAAACTTAAGTCCAGCCCTTACAGAGGCACCTCACAAGAGTGGCAATTTAATCGTAAACTTGATAGCAATCAACGTTAAGTCTCGGAAGTTTTCACAAATCTCTACCTTGACCAGCCAATCAGGTGGTAGCAGCAAAAGACGGATCATTCCTGGTTGCCGATTGTCGCCAGCATCCCCTGTTCGTTTTGATCGACTATTGAGCGCCAAGCCTCACACAATCCCCTGTTCCCGCCGCTTCAATCCTGAATATCATGGCAGCACAATCAACAAGTTTTCGTCTACATAGGCATCACATGTCCCCAAATTCCCCGACCCTATTTTCGAGCCGCATTACTGGCCCGCTCCTCACCTTCGTCATCAACGGCTTACTGCACTTTGGATTTAGCTCACAACTCTTGTTGGCTCAGAATAGTAATTCCTCTTCGAATCTGCATTCAGAAATCCCGTACATAGTCTCCACCAGTCATGTTCTTTGGTTACGCACCGATGGTACAGTTGTTTCTTCGGGCGAAGAGAACGACGGGGCCCGCGGCGATTCACGCCAAGTTGAAAACCGATTTCATTTTGAACCGATTACTCAACTGAGTGAGATTCAACAGATCTCGACCTTTGAGTCCTACTCGGCTGCATTGTCGCAGAATGGAAAAGTTTGGTCCTGGGGGAGTTTCTCGTTTCAACCCGATCCCAAACAACAACCTCATCTCCCTTCCGCCATAGGAGAAGTAATTCAGATTGCAGTTGGATCTGGCTTCATCTTGGCTTTAACGCGAGATGGCTCCGTATATGCCATCGGAAATGAAAACTATGGAATCTTGGGGGAGACTCCCTCCAACACCACGGACTTCATCAAAATCAAAAGCTTAGGCCAAGACAATGTTTCCATCGCGGCTGCTCTGAATACGGGCTTTGTGGTAAAGAAAGATGGTTCGGTATGGGGTTGGGGTAGCAAGTTCGGCGCACTATTGGGACGTAGCAGTCAGTGGAGCTTTCTCGATCGTGACAAGGACCCAACCCCTAAGCCTATCCGCATCGAAGGCTTACGAGACATCGTGCAAGTAGAAGGGGGCCACTATCACGCCCTCGCTTTCAACAAAGCAGGAGAAGTTTTTGCTTGGGGCGACAACGAAGATGGTGCGCTCGGTTTTCCAAAACGAATCGGTATTGGCGAAACCTATTATCAGTTCCCCGCCAAAACCCAAGGTCTCCCCAAAATTGTAAAGGTTCAAGCCGGTTATGGTTACTCAATGGCCCTAGATGAGGCTGGCAACGTATGGACATGGGGTTCCAACACGTACGGTTGTTTGGGCGTACCTGATGAATTTGAAGAAGGTAGACTCAAGCCCCAAATGGTGGTCGGCATCAAAGACATCCAGAGCATTCATGCTGGTGACTATCAGGCTTTTGCCGTACATCGCGATGGACAAATCTGGGGCTGGGGAGCGAATACACCCGCAGGCAATTATTTCAACTACGGACCCAAAACTGAGTTCATTCCCCCAACACTCTTGAAAACCAAATGATCGCGATGAGTGGTCAGGCTGCCTAACTACTCGCCTATGCAATACAAAAACTTGTCGGAGCGAATGAGCAAACGGTTGCCCGCAACTGCCGGTGACGCGTTGAACACCGAGCGATCGTTGAGATCATTCACCGCAATTTCTTCGTACTCAGGCTTGGCGGCCAACACAAACGTTTTCCCTTCGCGACTTACATAGTAGAGCTTTCCATCCGCCAACAAAGCGGACGAATAAAATTGCCCAGCGCGATTCAAACGTTTCTCATAGACCACTTCTCCACTTTTGGCCTCTACGCAATAGGCGATCTCGCGCGATTCATGAGCCCAATAAAGATGCCCGTCCAGATAAACGGGAGATGAAACATTGGAGCCTTTCGGACTGGTCCAAAGTCGATGCGTTTTGGTAACGTCCCCACTTCCTCCCGCTCGCACGGCTAAAGAAGCGGTTCCCGATCTTCCTCCCAAACAGTAGACAATTCCTTCATCAGCCACTATGCAGGGGACCATGTACCAACCGATGTCCGTATTGCAGTTCCACAGGGATTTGCCCGTGTCGGGTACAAATGCCAATATCTTTCCTTGGGTGGCAATCACTAATTCTTGCCTCCCCTCCTGGGACTTGATGACGATCGGCGTGTTCCAGGCTTCGCGAATCCCGCCAGCTTTCCAAACCTGCTTTCCTGTCGCACGATCCAACGCGATCAAGGACTCGCTCTCCACACTCGCATTGATAAAAACTAAATCACCAAACAACACGGGCGAAGCGGACGTCCCCCAGCCATGGGTCTTTTCTCCCACATCGGCCTGCCATTTTTGATTTCCCGCATGATCGAACGCAAACACGCCTGACTTTCCGAAGAAAGCGTAAACATGTTCGGCATCAACTGCGACAGAATTCGCCGCATATCCATGATCGCGAATGCGCTCTTCCTCTGGCAACTTTGCGGCAATCGCCTTATCCCAAAGAATTTTACCCGAACTTAGATCCAAACATAACAAATGACGCTCAAGGTCATTTAACGAACCGCCATCTTCGCCAGGCACAAAATAGCCTGTGTAACTGGTCAAAAAAATCTTGTTGCCAAAAACCATCGGACTGGAGGCACCAGCCCCAGGGAGCGGTGTTTTCCACGCAATACCGGAAGATTGACTCCATTTTTCGGGAAGATTCTTCGCTTCAGAAACTCCCATCGCGGCAGGACCACGAAATCGCGACCAATCCCCACTCCGATCTTCGACACCGTTGTTAAGCTCATCACCAATGGCCACCATCGATAGCAAGTGAGAAAGCTGAACCAACCAGCACAGGGCCACAAAGCAGTATCGCATGAATTCACTCCGCCTGAGAAATTCGCGTCCGGAATCGATCTTCGAGACGCCAGAGTTTACCGTTGGCTTAGGCTACATTCCACAGAATTCACCTTTGATTTTCGAGCGCCCAGTGGTAGGCGCTTATCGCTGTTGGCTAAACTATCATCCAGCTTCGCCAGCGACTCGCGCCCCCTTTGAGCGATGATCTTGGCTTGCCGACCAGCCTAACTCCCTCCTCATCTTGGAACACATCCATGAACGTCTCTCGCCGCACTTTTTTGGCCGCTACAACCGTTGCCGTGGCTTCGATTCAAACCAGAACCGCATTCGCAGAAAACGAACTCCAATGGGCCGATGTTAGAGATTGGGGCATCGAAGGAAAGGGATTTACGGAAACCGAAAAATGGTTTGATCGCCTACCATCCAAAGCCAAGGGAGTTGTTACTGACGCCGTCTGGAATTTGAGTCGACATTCGGCCGGCATGTTGGTGCGATTCCAAACAGATGCCGCGGAAATTCATGTCGATTACAAAGTATCCAGTTCGAATTTAGCTATGCCGCACATGCCTGCGACAGGTGTATCGGGCTTAGACTTGTATGGCGTAGATCCCACTGGCACTTGGAAGTGGATTGCCGTTTATGCCCCTAAAGCCCAAGAGAATCAAGGGGCGATCGTTTCGGGGATGGATGGCGCGATGCGTGACTACACGATCTATCTCCCACTCTACAACGGCACCGAACATTTGCGTATTGGAGTGCCGAAATCCAATTCGTTTAAGCCGCTTTCGCCACGCACCGAAAAGCCGATTGTTTTTTACGGAACATCGATCACACACGGAGCTTGCGCTTCACGTCCCGGTATGCCTCATCCATCGATCTTAGGCCGTCGTCTCAACCGACCCATCATCAACCTCGGCTTTAGCGGCAATGGGCGGATGGATATTGAAGTAGGCCGCTTGCTGTCAGAACTAAACGCAGAAGCTTATGTCATTGATTGCTTGCCTAACATGAATGCTGCTGAAGTCAAAGAGAAAACGGCGCCACTGGTAAACCACTTGCGTTCCACTCATCCCGAAACGCCCATCGTTTTGGTCGAAGACCGCAGCTACTCAGGTTCGTGGGCGATCCCAACACAAAAAGCTCGCAATGAATCGAGTCGACAAGCC
>Ga0075163_10000380_pt1 | contig 56673 bp, 47 predicted proteins | sample JI1023141ADNA_FD_71478 | JGI IMG/M metagenome (GOLD analysis project Ga0075163, IMG submission 71478) | Wastewater effluent complex algal communities from Wisconsin, to seasonally profile nutrient transformation and Carbon sequestration -... | ecosystem: Engineered > WWTP > Effluent > Algae... | reverse complement strand
CGCAAATGAAGCCAAATTGGTCCATGAAGACGAAATGTCAGACTGGATCTGGAACTTTAGCACTGCTAAAGGCGATAGCAATGCTCTGGCTCATGCCAGAAGTATGTATCAGTCTAAAAAATCTTTGCACTGGCTACTCAGTCTGGCTAGCAAAATAGAAAACAGCGACAGTCAGGCTGCCGAAATCAAAGCAGCACTTATGGCGGTGCCCGAGTCGAGCTGTGCTTATACGACAGCTCGGTACCATCTAGTCAGACTGGCGCTTGGCTCTGGTAAAAAAGATGAAGCCCGCAATTTGATTGATGCAGTACTAGCAAGACCTTCTGTGCCTCCTTCGGCTCAGGCTGCTTTTAAGACCTTAAAACTGCACACAGCCAAAAATGTCGGCGATTTAGTCAAACTATCGTTTATCGCACCAGCGGCAGTGGTGGGTGGCGACAATGCTACCGAAACCCCTGAAAACTTCTTTGAAATCGAAAAAGGTCTCAAATTTGCCCAAGAAAAACCTTTGCTATTGCCTGCCAGTGCGGAGTTTATTAATAATAGATTGACCAGTCCTGCTTTTGTGGAAGCAGCCCAGGTCACTACTTACAACAAGTCAGACTTTGCTCAGGCAGCTTTTGCTCGCTCTGTAATACTCTCGGATTTTGTCCAGGCAGATAAAGCACTGACTTTGTTGCGTGCCAGTATGCCTGCCTCTGCAAAAATGCTCACTGGTTTTGAGTCGGCAACACCAGAAGAAAAGACCTTTATGGCTGCTTACTTTATCCTCAAAAATCCTGGCGCCCGTCCATTTGTCCGCGCTGCATTACCGCGTGATACTGCCTATGGACAAATAGATGACTATCAGGACAACTGGTGGGGCAATGACACTGCTAGCAGTGCAAAGCTATTAGATTTGCCCTTTGGTGAAAGTGAAAGCAAAAATGGTGTAAGCAAAATCAAGGCGCTGGGTACTGCTCCTGATTATCTTGGTCGCATTGTCCTGGACTATGCCGCCAAACATCCAGGCGACAAAAGAGTGCCAGAAGCTCTCCACCTGGTAGTCAAAGCCACACATCTGGGTGCCACTGATAAAGTCACCAGTAAAATTTCAGCTGATGCCTTTAAGGTCTTACACACTCGCTTTAAGGCTAGCCCATGGACTGTTAAAACGCCGTATCACTATTAGTTTTGGCAGGCGTAGTACTTAATTTTGGCGTCGACATCGATTAAGTCGGCATTATTGTCACGCAATGATTTATCCACCGAATCTCGCATGCGCATCAGTGCGTCATAGCGCTGTCTGGCATAATAATTATTGTCCAGTGCGATGACCCGCATACAATAATCCGGGCTATTGAGGTTATATCTGATGCGATTAAGCAGTGAGTCTACGGTAGTTAGATCTTTGTCGAGATAGTAGCGCTGGTCCATAAGATAGTCTCGGCTTTTAAGCAAATGGTCTCGGTAGTTGAGCAGAGAGCTTGGTATGTCTCGGTCAGCGGCCGATACTGGCGCCACTACAAATAGTGCCACCACCAAAAATATGCATGCTAAAGCCGCCCGATGGGCGTTGAGTCGTTGCAATTGACCAACTTATGCGCGTAATTGAGCCACAGGCTTGTGACTAAAAAATTAGTTACTCGGATAAAAGGACTGGTTATTCACTATCAGTAAATGCTTTTCAAACGGGGTAGTCAAGGGGAGGATTCCCATCTTAAATACCAGCTGTTTTTATCCTTTCAATGACTCTATCAGCGCAGTCCTCGGGCTTTCTGGGTGGCTTCCCAGCGCCTCAGCTTAGCTACTCCAACTTCAAAACTTTGCGGGTCGCTATAAAAGGTATGAGCCCCGTCACTGCGATCTGGGTCTCTTACATAGTAGATATAAGAGGACGATGCCGGATTGAGGACTGCTTTTAGAGAGCTTGCTCCAGGAGATGCCACCGGTCCTGGGGGCAGTCCTGGGTATTTACGGGTGTTATATAGGGATTTGAGGTTAAGGTCGCTTAGATAGACGATGCCGTCTCCCTTCCATTTGCCAGCGACTTTAGAGGCATAAACGATAGTTGAGTCCATGGCCAGCGGCATATGGATTTTTAGACGGTTAAAAATGACAGATGCCACAATTGGACGTTCGTTATCGAGTTTTGCCTCAGTTTCAACAATAGAGGCAGCCGTAACTGTTTCGTGGACATTTAATGCTTTGGGATTAGTCGATTGAGCGACGACCTTTCCGAGTATTTGACGGAAGCGTTTGACCATTTCCTTAATCAGATCGCTGGCTTTTGTGTCTGACTGGACAAAATATGTATCAGGAAAGAGATAGCCTTCTAGATTGGCAACTCTGGTATCGAGATCTCTAATAAGAGCAACGTTATCCATGAGTTTGAGCGCTTCTTGTCTAGAGGCTAGTTTAAGGCTGGGGATTTTGACCATGGCGTCAGCTATGTCAAATCTTGACCAACCCTCAATTACAGTCAGCTTTATCGGTTGTATGCCACCGGCTTCCAGCGTGGAGAGCGCATCTAGAGCCGTCAGAGGAGAGGCAAAAGTATAATCTCCAGCCTTAACTACTGGAGATTTGCCCGTTAGCTTTATGTACATCCTCAGCGCTAAGGCATTACGGATGATACCAGCGCTCTGCAAACCATTGAGAGTTTCTTCCAGAGAAGTGCCTTTTTTGACCGCAAATATTTTGCCTGCCTGACTGTGTTTTTGCGGGATGCTCAATTCCTGTTGGTATTGAAAGAGCAAACCACAGATAATCAATGTTATGACTACCAGCAATAACCACAGTATTTTAAAAGCACGCATGTTAGACGTTTGGCGGAATGGCCAGAGTCCAACCACCTTCACCTTCGCCTGATTCATCCTTCATAAAATAGAGATTGAATCTGACCAGGTTTTCTTTGATTAGTGATTTGGGGGCGGCAGGAGCTGATTTGGTTTGAGTGGCTGTCTGATCGACGCCATGCACACCGCTTATAACCTGCATTTCTTTTTCGTTTGGCGCACCGATTTTGCTAGCACTATCAGTGGTTTCTTCGGCGACAAATTGAGTGACGTGCTCTTTGTCCTGGGCGACTTTTTTATCGGACTTTTTGTTCACTTCTTTTGTTTTGCTCTTCACCGACTTGGTTTTAGCCTCGGTCTTAGCAGGCACTGCCGGCTGTACTTCAAACATGACACTGCTTGGTGGTACTTCAATTTCGTTGCTGAGTAATAGTGCTTTATTGTTTTCACGATACAGTCTTACTTTGTCGCCTTCAATTTTGAAGGCGAGACCTTCTTTATCGATAGCAGGTAATTCGATATTGGGGTTGCGCACCTTTTGGGCTTCGCGATTTACAACTTTCTCAAAAAACTTTGTGGTCTCAGGTACGAGCTTGCGTTCGGTTTCCAGGCAAGGTTTGTAGAGCTGTCTTAGCTTCTCTGATTTGTGCTCTTTGAGGGTGTTGTAATAGGTTTCAAATTGACTGAGGATGGCTTTTTTATCAGCATCAGTCAGCTCTGTTATGGTTTTTGTTTCTTCGCCTTTAGCGATGTTAAAGGCAAGTGACTTTTTAGCCAAAACTCCTTTTGAGTCATTGGCTGGTACTGTTATTTTTGCCAATTCTTCAGTCTTTGGACCAGGCGTGCGACGCTCAATTACAATTGTAAAATCGGATTTGGGATCAGAAATATACTCAAGCTCAAGATTGTTGAGCCCGGGTTTGACATAACCTGAGATGTTTACTGGCAAAGTCAGCGATAGTATTGGTCCACCCAGGAGATTGACTCCACCCATAGTGGCAGACTTGAGCGGTAATGCGATACCACTGATGCGCAATACATAGGCTTTGGTATCTAACTTAGAGCTATTAGCCTGGTTAGCGTTAGTGGACTCTTTTGGTGTTGTTGCTTTGCTGGTAGCCGTATTAGTGGTGGCAAGATTGCTAGCACCTGTGCTTACCGACTCAGTTTTAGCTTCAGTGGTACTTTCGGTCTTAACTTTTGACCCGTCTTTGGCCTCTTCGGCATATGCGCTGGATATGGCGGTGCAATTGACCAGAGCTAACAATCCAATAAATGCTTTGAAACTCTTGTTGTACTTTCTCATAGACTTAAAACTGGCTCGCTGGTGATAGAGTCATGATTTTATCAGCTGTGTGCTGGCTAAAAAGCCCCGCCAAATGAAATGTTGTTTTGTTTTGACAGGCTTTGGGATACAAAGTGCTACTCTCTGCGTCTCCTCTTTAGCTAGTTATCGATAGGGGCGCAATGTCCGCAAAAAAAGCACTTTTGAGTCTTGGATTGGCGTTGGCAGCCCTATTGCCTGGCAATAATGTCCTGGCGCAATCGACAAACCTGAGCTTGATGCCGCCCGTAGCCCCCAAAAGAGTGTCCCCTATTAAGGGAGGGGTCGAGGCTTTGCAGTTTACTGTCAACACCGCAAGTGGTGGTTTTGACAGCCGCGATCCAATTATCGGTTTTGTCGATAATACAAGTTTTAATCTTGGCGCTTCTAAGAGTTCCATACTTAAGCCAAATGCTTTTAGAGTGTGGCTTGGCAAAAGTCATCCGATCATCTACGGTCAAGTGCAAAACGATGAGCTTATTGTGGAAGTAGCTGGTCAGTGGGACCATGCCGACAAGACTTTACGTAATTTGGGTCTGCCCTATACCCACATCAAGCCTCGTGATTTGACAGCCCAGTCCCTGTCAGCTGCAAAGGTTGTCATTATTAACTGTGCTGGCGATCTCAAAAGAGAAAAATTGCAATTATTGCGCGATTTTGTCGCCCGTGGTGGTTACTTGCTGACTACAGATTGGGCTCTGGACAACACTGTGACTAATACCTTCCCGGGCTATATAACCTGGAACAAAGGTGTCAACAAAAGACCTATTTACCAGGCTAAGTATGTATCTCCAGACCCCGTGCTGGCTATTCATACCGTCAAAAAGGCTTATTGGAAACTGGATGATAGCGCCCACCTGGTCAAAGTGCTCGATCCCCAAAAGGTTAGAGTATTGGTCACCTCCGCTGAGCTAGCTGCTGAAGACCCTGAGCATCTAGGCATATTGGCTTGTATTTTTCCTTTTGGCCGGGGCTTTGTCCTGCATATGGTGGGACATTTTGACAATAATGCACGCATTGGGCTCGGTAACTTCTTGCCAGATGCCTCAGATGACATTGGTATCAGCCTGCGTCAGGCGATAGCGACAAATTTTGTGGCGGCTGGTATAACCGGTACTCGTCCACAATAACGAGTAACCAGTTTGAGTTTAAAAGTCATAGAGTTCTTTTCGGGCATTGGCGCTTTTGCTCAGGCTGCACGCACTGGCTCAGTGGCACTCGATATCATCCAGGCTTTTGATCAAAATCAAGCTGCCAATCTGAGTTACACTCAAAACTATGGACTGGTGCCTGATCTACATAATTTGGACTCTATAAAGGTCGGGCAAATCAAGCCAGCGGACTTGTGGTGGATGTCTCCGCCATGCACGCCCTATAGTGTGCGCGGCAATCAGCTTGATAAAGATGATCCACGCGCGCGCTCATTGCTTAATTTGCTGCAACTCCTGCCAGAGCTAAGACCGTCTTTTGTATTAATAGAAAACGTCGATGGTATCAAAGGTAGTCGCATGGAGGCACATCTCAACCTCACTTTTGAGCAGTTGGGTTATAAGCTAACCACACTAAATTTGTGTCCTACTATGTTTGGCGTGCCCATGCTCAGACCGAGATATTTTTTTGTCGCCTCGCGTCTGGGTCAGCCGCATCTCACCGCTCCAGTACCACCAGCTGATACTGCGGCTTTGAGTAGCTATATTGCTAGCAATATGAGTGGAGCGCAACTGAGTAGTTTGATGTTACCTGACAGTCAGCTAGAGCGCTATCGACCGGTCTTAAATATCATCGACAGTGAGGCTCCAGATAGTCGTGCCATTTGTTTTACTAGTGGCTATTATAAATGTCGTAAAGCTTCAGGATCGTTAATTGCTACCGCTGGTGGTGCACGGTTTTTTGCTCCGGAGGAGATTTTAAACTTGCTAGGATTTGCCCCTCAATACAAATTGCCTGAGGATTTACCACTGTCCATCCGCTTTCGTCTGGTCGGCAATAGTGTGGATGTGCGCTCTATAAAGTATTTGATGGCACAGATTAACCCGCTATTGAGGAGCATATCCGATGTATAAGGGTGGACGCAGTCAGTCAGCTTACTTTAGAGTTGCGCCGGATAGACTCTATCTGGCCTTTTACAAACCCTATGAGGTGCTGGCTCAGTTTAGTCGTGAGAAGCTCCCTGATGGAGGCTTTTCGGATAAGACAACACTCGCTGATTTTGGCTTCCCCGAGCATGTTTATCCGGTTGGTCGATTGGACTTTGACTCAGAAGGGCTTTTACTCCTATCTGATGATGGTCGCTTGACCAGTACTTTGTTTGAAGGGGCCAAGCCCCATCCGCGCACTTATTTGGTGCAGGTGGAGAATATTCCTGACAGTGAAGCTTTAAAAAAGTTGGCTCAGGGTGTAATTATTCAGGGCAAAAAGACACTGCCAGCGCGCGCAGAATTATTGGATTATGAGCCTCAGCTACCGGAGCGAGGCAAAGCCATTAGATTTCGCAAAAATATTCCGACAGCCTGGTTGAGGCTGACATTGACACAAGGTATGAACCGGCAGGTCAGGCGTATGACAGCAGCAGTAGGGTGCCCTACTTTGAGGCTGGTCAGGCACGCCATTGGTCAACTGACTCTCGATGAGCTGGCTCTTTTGCCCGGACAGTGGCGCCCATTGACGCCTGATGAGGTTTCAAAAGTCTTTATTTGAGGGTATAAATGCCTGAACGGTGGTGAATATGAAAGACCCCAGGGATAAAACCAACGACAAGTCTATAGCGGCCAAAGCAGACCATACTGAATCCAGTGGTCATAGCTCGGGCGATAGTACAGGGTCAGGCAGTGCCGTCGAAAAGTCGCTAAAGGGACACCCGCGTACCGAAGTTAAACCGGTTTTGACTAGTAATCCCATAGCTCAGGTGTTTGAGCAAGTCACAAAAGCTGTGGACAAGGCCCAGCAAGATGCCGGTGACTTAACCAATGCAGCCATTAACGCTGTAACACATAACGATCTGGGCAAACAATTTGCCGACAATGTTAGCCCTGAGCTGGCAAGCGACTACCAAAAAGGCAAGGCTCTTATCGCACAGAGGCTCAGTCAGGGGCATGCTCTTACTGATATGAGTGGACTAAACAAAGAGCAAAAAAGACAGGTTGAGGCCTATCAAAAGCTGCACAGCGAGTTACCTGCAAAAATCCCTTTTTATAATCAAGAAGCATTATCGAGACAAATTGATCAGGCTTTGAGCCAAAAGACCAAGAGCGTGCCACCGTCCACAGTAGCAACTGCCAGGGTAACGCCAGGTCAACAGGCTCAGGCAACTCGCAACAGCACTAACTCGCCTGGAGTGGCAGTGCCTAGAGCGGCAGTGCCTGGTGTGGCTAAAGATGCACCTCGCTTACAAACCAGGTCAAGTGATGCCAAAAGCGATGCCAGGAGCGGTGAAGCCAAAGCGGTACCAGCCAGAAGCACTGAAGTCAAAGCAAGTGAAGCTAAGGCTGCCGAAACCAGAGCCGCTGGAGTAAATAGCCGCTCAAGTGTAAGTGAGCAAAGCCCGCAGCCAAAGGCGGTAGCACCACTTAAGAGCAATTCTGATTTGACAGATACTAAAGACAAAAATAGTGAAGTCAAAAACACTGATAAAACGCAGCAAAAATTTAGTTCAACACCTACTAGCAATACAGAGGCGCCGCCACCAAACAAGACTTATCCCTCAAAAAATGAGGGACGAGCTCCCGCTAATGATGATCGTCAAGCACCGCACAGAGACAATAACCAGGGGCTCAGACCTGAGTCTAAAGCAGGCTATCAGGCACAGCAAAGCAATGGGCCAAAAATAGAACCCGACAGAGTACAAAGGGCTGAAGTTAAACCTGAAACAAAGACAGAAATTAAGACAGAAAACCGCTCGCTACCAAATACAAAAGTGGGTGTCGACAATGAGGCGGTGACAAAAACGGGGGCAATTGAGAGTCGTACTGCGCCCCATAACTCTAGCACTGCCAAAATAGATTCAAATGTACTCGTCGATAAACCAAAATTGGAAGGACCTGAGCGACGAGATCCAATTGGTCAAGTCCTCAAGCAGACAATCGATGCAACTGGGCAGTCAGAGCAAAGGACAATTAAATCGGCTGAAGCGAGAGTAGCAATTTATAGTAAAGACTCGCCGTTATATCTAGATATCATTCAATACCGCACATTTGACCGGCTCATCAAAAACAATCTGCTGCCACTTACGCACACTCTTGATGCTGGTGTAGCGGCTCCCCGTGCTATTGTCTTGTCTCCATCTGGCGGGCTGGCTCTTTTTGTCCACACTAAACCTTTGTTACCCCATGCGTTGCCTCATGCTGATGCCCAGATGCCTTCTCAAAATAACTCAATTGATGGAGCCAGCCGGGCTCACACCAATACAACATACGTCTCAAAACCTGTTGAGTCCAATGCTGAGCATAGCAATAAAGATTTTGGCAGTGCAAGCGAGGCCAATCATCCAACAGTGGTTCAGCCAGCAATCAAAAGTACTGAGCAAGTAGCCCCCAGTAAATCGCCTTTAGTACAGGACTTAAGCAACTCTATCGGCACCATAGACGATACCACAGCAAAGCGCGGTGGTTTGTCTGGTGGACAGACCACAAGTGATATCGCAATACGCACAACTCGCGACCTTAAGTACATAACAGGAGCTGAGCTGGTCTTTGCTGTTATCGTAGCTGTAGCAGGTACGGCCAGGGCTCGGGGACCGGAACAACAAATTGAGCCAGTAAGACTTGAAGCACCTTTAGCTGACAATGGCGCAGATAGCAATGTTATTGCTAGTGCCGATGACGTCGCTCTGCTGGTCATGGATAAAGTCAGCTTGGCGACTGTTGTGCGTCCGCAAGTTATTGTTGCATTAGGTGACACCTTAACTGAGATAGCGGCCAGGTTGTACGGGGACACAAACCTTGCCTGGTTGATTGCCGCACTAAATCCGCAGTGTCAATATCATTATCATAAAGATCGCTGTCTGGTCAGACTAAAAGTGCGTCAGGTCCTGAGTTTACCTGTGTTTGACGATCTAAAAACATTTGCCCGTCAGCGTAAATCGTATATGGTGGCAGCAAATATACTCACTGTAGTTGAGGATACCGCGGTCAATAAAGAAGTACTCAATCAGACATTTGCTGCTTTACTTGGACTGGGTAGTCTCAGTAGTGATCCACTGCAAAAAAACAAAAGGGCTGAGGCTTAAATTTAGACTTCTTGTTTTTCCCAGCCGTATTCGCTAAAGAGCCAGTTGTCCAGGTCTTCTTCCAGTTGATTTTGATCTTCCATAGAAATCAGACCACGACGCAATGCTTCGTAAATCAGGCGGGTGCGAGGATTAAAGACTTCCTTACCGGCTGTTTCTCGTAAGTATGAATCTTCGCCTTTTAGTATTTTATTGAGAAGTGTCGAAAGTCTATTTTGTGCGCCTCGGTATGAAATATGCTCTTTCTGGGCAATGGCCTTATCTGTAAGTCCGGCAAATATATCCAGCAAAGTCTGGTATTCAAGGTCAGTAATGGCGCTTGTTTTGTCTCTTAGTCGATGTTTTACAGCCTCAATCTGTTTGCCTATGTAGGGGAGGTCACTGAAATAAACTGAGGTAATAGCTTCCTTTAGCTGTTCGTCGGATTCGCTTTTAAGTAGATAGCCGTGAATAGCTTCGTCCGGGACTATTTTGCCCAGCTCTCTTATGTAAGCTTCGTGTTGATATTGAGACCAGAAAAGTATCTTGGTATGGGGAGCACTAGCCCAGATTGCCGAAGCTGCTTTAATACCGTTGACTTCGGGCATGGCAATGTCCATCAAGATTAAGGCTGGTTTGTGTGTCTCAGCTTTTTTGATGGCTTCCTGTCCATTTTGTGCCTCTTCAATTTTGATCTCAGCTTTGCCTGCAAAGACCTCGGTCAATACCTGCCTGGCATGTAGACGCAGTGCTGGTAAGTCTTCGCATATCAACACGGAGAGAGTTTGCATCATTGACCTCTGAGTGGTATCTGTAATTTAAAAGTGGTGCCTTTATTGTCTTTACCAGGATGCCAGCTAGCAATTGCTCCCAGTATATCGGCTCTCTGTCTGATATAGCGCAAGCCTCTTGAGATGCCTCTTTCTTTATCGGGCTCTATGCCTTTGCCATCATCTGTGATGCTGATAATGACCGACTCACTGGTACTTTCTATTTTGACCGTCACTTGTCTGGCGCCAGCATGCTTAATTGTATTGTTCAGCACTTCCTGGGCAATGCGATAAATTAAAAGCTCTTCCACCGGATCAAAGCTTAGAGTCTCGACACTGCCCTTATCCAGTCGCGTCCTCAGATTAGCTCTTTGGGCCGACTGACTCAACAAATCTTCCAGGGCGCTTATCAGCCCAAGATTTTCTAGCACAGAGGGAGTCAAGTTTTCCATTACTGTGCGGATTTGATTGGCACTTTGATCGAGCAATTGGCGCAGCTGATCTGTGTCCGGACTCTTGGGTAACTCAGCGAGTTTTGCTTTAGCTTGTTTGAGATCGTTTAAGACCTGGTCGTGTAAGTCTGCTGCGAGTATGCGCCGATCTGCCTCATCTTGCTTGACCATAGAGAGCCTGGTGCTGGCTATCTCGTCATTGGTCATTTGCAATTGCATCAAACTTGTTTGCATCAGGCTTTGCTTTTGATTTTGTCTCTTAAGCACGTTGCCCATTAATGTGCCGGCCAGTACGGTCAGTATGGCGGACATGGGGGCTATTGGTAGTTTGTAAGTCGTAAGCAAAAACCACTGTACTAAAAATGACAGCGAAATAAGCTGCAACATCACCATCAGACGATGTTTATCGCTCAGGACTTCACCGCTATAGATTGCTAACGCGCCGGCTAGTATTGCTGGTAAAGCTATCAGTATTAGATGCTCAGGAGGTTGAGCACTGGCCTGGGTGATACCAAGTAAATTAAGGACAAAGCTATCTAATTGGGCCAGCTGCTGGCAAGACTGCAGTGCTAGAAGTGCAATTAAGACCCTGAAGATGCTCAGGAGTTGCTCTCTATCACTAAATCCTGTCATTTTGTGATGGCTTTAGCGGGTGCTTTTTTAGCAGGCGCTGGCTTTTTGCCATCCCTTATGCGTTTGATCAAGTCTTGCCCCAACCAGTATTCCACTGAGTTGACTGTGCCATGTTTGGTGACAAAATCGAGTCTGGTCAAAGCTTGCTCCATATTGCCTTTGCAGTAGTCATCAATGGCCAGGAAGCACTGAGCTTGCATCAAGTTGTAGGTGCTGTCTTCGGCCGATTCCAGCACATCGTCGACGGTCTTTTTGCCTTTGAAATATTGAAATAGAGGAAAGGGCCACTTCAGTCGATCAAGCTTTTTGAGGGCAGTATCGACCATGCCATTAAATGCGGCACTATCTCGAGACACTAGATAAGACAGAGCGGTTAGTGCGGCGGCATGTCCTGCAAAATCAGACTGCCAGTGCTTACCTGTATTTAGCCAGGAGACTGTGCTGCTCACTTTGGTGCCTGGATTTGCCTGCATCATAAATGCACCAGCTCGGTTGACTACAGCGTATTTATTTTCGGGGTTTATTCTCACTGCTTGATCAAAATCTCTGGCCGCTAGCTCTGGTTTAAATGTGCGCAGATAAACTGCACCGCGATTATTGAATCCCAGGTCATTTTTAGGGTCAAGCTCAAGGGCTTTATTGAGATCGATGAGAGCTTTTGCATAATTTTTGAGGGCACTGTAGGCGGTGCCACGCTGCACCAGGACTTTGGCTGTATCACCGCCCTGGTTTTGTGATGAATTAATGGCTAGATCAAACTCTGGTATTGCCAATTTATACTGGTCTCGATTGAGAAAATCCATTCCCAGATCATAATGGCGTGTGAATTCAGGGCTTGTGGCAAAGACCGGGGCAAAACTGACCAGGACGCTGAGCACTATCCCGCTGGTGAAATTTACGAATTTGCTTGGCATAGATATCCTTTAGTGCAAGACATAATTTTAGCTGGATTTTGCTCTTATCAATCCACTAGCTTGCCAATGGGAGAAAATTAGAGAGCGGAGAGCGGGCAAGGCGTTTGCAATTGTTAACGCCTCTTAACATCGCCACATTGCTGTGGTTGTAATAGGTTCAACTGGGGCGTTTTGGGTATGTTGGGAAAGGAGGTTGAAAGCGTGCAAAATAATTGGGGAATGCAGGATCCAGACTGGCAGCTGAGAAGGTTGCAGCAGGATTGTGTGCGGACCTCAGATAAAGCTCTGGCAGTGCTTTTTTCCTCGATTCAACAAGAAGTGGTGCTTGTCCACCATGAATACGAAAAGATCTTTGGTCCAAATTCAGCACAGTTTGCTGAATACATTACTATGATTTTGCAGAAGCTAAACTCGCAGGGCATCTGTTCTAAGACTTGCGGTGACTGGCTGGTGGCGGCTTCTTCCGGTGTAATTCCGCCTGTCCACGCTTCAGCTTCCTTCAATTCACAATCTCAGACTCTCAAACAGATTCCAGGCGAATTTCGTAATCAATTGGAAGCCACTCTAGAGCATTCTCGGTTACCTGACGATGCCGAATTTGAGTCGTCAGCCTTGACCTCTGGCGATGGGCAAACCTGGCCGCCGCAGAGCGATAGTGCCCATGAAACTTTTTTGCCGCAGCCAGCTGGTGCTGATTTGATTCAAGAGGTTAGTGGCTTTGGTAATCCCTGGGGAGATACGGACAGCGAGTCTCCAGGTAAGACAAGCAAGACTGGCTTAAATTCTTTGATGCCAGCAAACCTGGAAGGTGTCTCGCCTTTTAGCCACCCCGACTACCCGCACAGTGAGCCAGTCCCTCAGCCGTTAGTGCAACCTGTAGTACAGTCGCCAGTTGTGCCGCCTCAGCCTCAACCATTTGTCCAGCCCGTAGCCCAGGCACTATTGCCTAGTCAACCAAGCAATCCCTGGGATAGTTTTGACGATAACCCAGTGGTGCCTGCTCCTCAAGTTGTTCAGCCTGGTGTTTATGGTCAGCAGATCAGTCAAAACAATCCAATTGTACAGCCAGCACCAGTGCAGGTCTTTGCTGAGACTGTAAGTCCTAATACGGCACAAGCGGCCGGCTCATGGCCCAGTGCGCAGGCGCCAGCACAGCCTTACATGCAGCAGCCCATGCCGGCCGCAACGGCCCAGTCCATGTCGGGTGGTCAGCCAGTTTTTCAACAGCAAATCAGTCAGCCTCAACCAGCAGTTGCACCGTCTCCCTGGGGGCTACCAGCACAACCAGTTACTCAGCCTGGTTTTAATCCTCAAATCAGTCAGACCAATCAGATTCCGCCCCAGCAGTCAGCGTACGCACAGCAAATCAGTCAGACCAATCAGATTCCGCCCCAGCAGTCAGCATACGCGCAGCAAATCAGTCAGACCAATCAGATTCCGCAATCTGGCTTCCAGCCCAATAACAACGGTGGCAATCAACCGCAACCTTATCAAGGTCAATACAATCAACAGTACTCTGGTGCTGTCATGCCAGAGCCACAGCAATCGGCTCAACAAGCTCAACCGGCACAGCAGCCAGTCTATTCTAATGTGCCCAATGCCTCTATGAGTGGTGGCTGGTGGGATAACCCTGGTGAAGAAAGTGCACAGTGGGATAAGCAGCGTCAGGACTCAGTGACCGACGAAAAGGACCCCAATTATACTTATGATCCAGCTACCGCCTGGGATTAGCGCAAAGTGTCCAATATAGATACTAAAAAGCGCTCTGGTGGCAAATAACCTTCAATGCGCCCCTTTTCATTTTTTTGAGCATCAATCACGACTACCGTTGGGAATGAACCGGCCTTGTATCTCAATGCCAGGTTGTTCTCGGATGGAGAGCGCTCTGGATTGACCTTGAGGAAGATCATACGACCGCCCAGTTGACTGATAATAGCAGGATGAGTGTAGACATCGCGATCCAGACGTTTGCACCAACCGCACCAGTCAGTATAAAAGTCGAGCATTATAGGCTTGCCTGAGGCTTTTGCCTTTGCTGTCGCTTCTTTCCAGCTGCTTTCCCAGACAATTTCTTTAGCAGCACTGCTTTTTTTGCTAGTGGCGCCAGTGGGCTTAGCCTGGATGCTAGTAGCGGCAAACGGAGCAAGGGCAAGGGTCATGGCAATAAGCATTGTCATTGCCGTGACTGAAAAGTTTAAGGGCATCTGGACCTCAGGTTAGATTGAGCTATTAGTAGTTTTGTTGGCTTCGTTATGACTTTTGCAGCTGTTGTCTTTTTCGGTCCAGGTCTTTAGATTTTTGAGGCGACGCTGCACATCCCTAAGGGCAGATGGATTGCCTATAGCGGAAGCAAAGGGTACGTTAATTTTGGACTCAGTTAAAGCATGGAGTTTAACAAGAGTTTCACCGTCGCCGGTCGGTGTCAGGTCCCATACACCTTCAAAGGATCTGAACTTATCTGAAGTGATCATCTTGTACTCGACCCGTTTTCCCGGGGTTTCTACTTCTTGATAGGTGCATTTGACTTTGCCAATAAAAGGCACGTCTTCAAAATTTTCCTCAATGACAGCAACATTCCCTTCATGACTTACCAGTTTACGCCTGGCCGGTTCCATAGTTCGAGAAGACTGGATATGCTCAAATACCGACTGCGGGCTGGCATTGATAATGAGTGACGACTCGACACCCTTGGCTTCATGGGCAAATACAAAAGACGTGTTGGCGGCTGTAAGTGCCATAGCGAGATTGGTAGTTAAGGCTAGCGCTAAAGCCCACTTAATCATATTCATAGTCCGAGTCGCAATACGCCTCCACCGCCTATTATTGTTGTATCTGATAATCTTAAAGCCTAAATGCATTTTTGTGTAGTGATAGGCAAAGCCGGGCAAATGGGCATGAAATACCACATGAGCGGCGGCAAGCGTATTATAATTGGTTGTCAGTTTTTGAGCTTATCAAGCGAGGAGCAGTTATGGGCCTATTACAAAAATGGGATGCGAGCAAAAACAGCCCGAAAATTTGTAAGAGTGCTTTAGCTCCTTTTGTTGCCACAGCCTTTGTTTGGTCATCCTGCGCTCTAGCAGTGCTGGCAGAGCCCAAGCTCAAAACGCAAGAGATTTTTGTCACAGCGCCTCCACCCAATCCGATGTGGATTAGTATTTTCTCGGCTCTTAACTATGCTTCAGCGATTGCAGGAGTGGCCATCATCGTATTTGGTGGCATGTGGTTGTTTCGCAATCACGGCATGTTAGACGAAGAAATAGCTGACGAACAGCCTGCTGATTCGGTTAAGCCAAAAGCTTCGGATGCTGAGCCTGTGGCTAGCGTTGAGAGCAAGTCAGAGTAACTAGTTCTTACCGTTTTTGTCTGCAAAATAAAAGTTGTAACTGACGTGTTTGTTGATTGTTAGTTGCTGATTTGCGAGTTATTAAATCAATCGTATTTAATTGAAATCGCAATCATTTCGCCAAAGTCAGATGGCATGGTGGTCACTCTTAGCTCGACTGTGATGTCATTGAGTGTAGTGGCAAAGCGTTTGTCTTGTGGACGGCCTGAGACTCTGGCATCGAGTCCTGCCATTTTTTTATAGCTGCCTGCTAAAGGCTGATTAATTTGTAAGGGTAGTTTGCAGTCAGCAAGCAGCTCTCCACTCTTGAAGTAGCGCAGACTCATCGTGGACTGTTCAGGCTCCAGATGAATGTCTGACCACTTTTGTTGCACTGCTTTGCTCACTATATCGCGAGCCAGACTCATCAGTTGCTCTCCTGGCTGAGGTTGAGCCGCTGCCGGAGCCGGAGCGGGAGCTGAGGTCGTAGAGGCAGGAGCTGGGGTCGTAGAGGCAGGAGCAGGAGTTGTCTCGGGAGCTGGAGCAGCAGCAGCCGAAACTGGAGCTTGTGCCGGAGCCGGGGCAGTTGCAACTGCTACCGCCGAATCTTGTTGTACTGTATCTACTACAGGCACTGGATTGCCTGTTATCGCCTGAGAGGCCAGACCGCCATTGGATGGAGTCGCTGGCGAACTTATGGTGGTAGCGCTATTTGCTGAGGCGGCAACTGCTGAAGAAGTGCCAACTGGAGCCAGTACTGGTGTCATTGCCGGCGCGTTGGCTATCTCGTCTGCAGGAGTTCTGAGCATTGCCGCAACCGGTATTGGTTCTGGTGTACTAATTGTTGCATTGTCAGTGGCAATTTTAGTGGCTGAAATAGGCGTCTCGGCCTCGAAGTCTGCTGTGGCTGCCGGTACTATAGCTGGTGCCACAGTCTCAGTATCTGCTTCAAGTTCTGGGGCAGCAGGCTCGCTATCTAGACGAGTCGAAAACAGTTCAGCGAGAGGATCTCCAGAAGAGTTTGTATCTGAATCGATACTTGTGTCGGACATTGACTCGGTCTGGCTTGCCAACATCTCGATAACTGGCTCTGAATCAGCCTCAGGCTTAGTATCTATTTCAGTATCAGTCGGCTGTTCAGCAATAACTGATTGAGGTAGCAACTGTGGTTCTTGTATTCTCTCTTCTGGAGTTAAAGGCTCAAGCAAGTCATCTGAATCTCCCAGCACCATGTCGAGTACACGGCTCAGTTCTTCTTCAGAACTCATGTGTGAATAACTTTCTTTGGTGCTGATTTGAGATTCATAGAAGTCCGAGTCTGAAAAGCTTGCAAATTCTGACTCTACGATCTCTTCCAAAAGTGGGCTGCCTGTAATAGTCGGAGCGTTATCAGCAAGATGGGTGGCGACATTGGCCACCACTGCTTCTATAGGTGTTAACGAGTCAAGAGAAAGCGACGGCTCTTCGCTTGGCTCATCTCTGACAATATCAACTGAGTGTTCAATTTCCTGCACTTCAGTAGTCACTGGTGCAGGTTCTACCTCTTCACTCGTTTCATTCGATTGTGACGCTGATAGCTCCAGTGATTGCATCAAATCAGCTGCAGCATTGGCTGCAACAACTGGCTCAGCCACAGTCAGGCTTTCTTTTACTGGCTCCAGCTCATCGTCGTCGTCATCATCAAACAACGAATGGAGAGTTTTGCGTGCAGTCTTTTTTGATTCGCCCTTTTTAGCTGCAGCTGGTTTTGTTGTTACTTCTTGTTCTAGCTTCTGTTTGTCCTGGCTAGCTTGTTCTTGCTCTTGATCAAGCTTGGCTATGAAAAACTCAAAGTCATCGGCTGTGCAGACAACTTTTTTGATCTGACCACTTTTGAGATGCAAGCGCAGGCTGTCAAAGGCGATGATGTCATCTGGGTCAACCATGGCAATGGTGTACTGAGTGCCATGGTGTGAGACTGGGATGACTCTGTGTTTGCGTCTCAATTCTTCCGGCAAAAGTGCGACTATTTCGGAAGCCGGCGGATTTTTAGACAGCGAGATATAGTTGACTCCGTACTGCAGTTCGAGGGCATCTTTGAGCTGATTGTGGGAGACCAGTCCGAGTTTTTCCAGGACAAGAGATAGTCTCTCCCCGGTTCTGGATTGCTCGTTATGGGCGTTTTCCAGTTCTTCCGGGGTGATCAGTCCGATGTCTACTAGCAAATCTCCTATTTCGTTGCCACTAACGGACATCGCATCTCCTGAACAAATGCCTCACACCACTTAAGAATTTTGTGCCCGTATGGATTTTGGGCTAAACATAGATACTGTAATACTTTGCACTAACTCTCTATGGTCATGGCAAAAGCTTGAGAATGGGGTGCGCTGAGCGCTGATCTATAGCGATATCGGAGACTGAATAATGGCAGGTCGAACCGGCTGATAAATAGGCGACATTGGAGTTCGCCTCATCCTTTAGCAGGCTGTCAAAGAGTTGCCCTTTAGGTGTTTTATTAAGGCGGTCAATTATGGCAGTGGCGTAAACGCGCCCTGCGATGGAACCATTGGAGCTAACCCAGTTAAGCTCATCTAAATCCTGGTTACCGCGACTGAGAGTGGTTTTTAATGCTTGCTTAAGAGGTGTATCGAGCCTGCTTGAGGCGTCTTCAAGCCTTTTAGTTTGAGCAATGACTTCGATATGGCTGCTCAGGGCTGTTTTTGTGGCAGTATCTTGGTCTTTTGTGGCTGGGTCAGACTGACCATTAGCTGGTGGCACAAATGTAAAAGCCGCAAAACCCAGGGTTATTGCGACAAACCAGGAGAGTTGCGGCTTAAACATTCTTACCTGTTACTCTAGACCGAGCAGTTGTACTTCAAACACCAGTGTAGCGTTTGGAGGAATGACTCCGCCTGCTCCACGAGCACCGTAGCCGAGGTCAGCTGGGATGGTCAATTTGCGTTTGCCGCCGACTTTCATAGTCATGACGCCTTCGTCCCAGCCTTTGATTACCATGCCCTGACCAATTTGGAACTTGAAGGGCTGTCCTCTGTCGACTGAGCTATCGAACTTTGTACCATCAGTCAACCAGCCGGTGTAATGTACGACGACTGTTTGTCCTGATTTTGGGCTAGCCCCGTTACCTACTACGATTTCTTCGTATTGAAGTCCGCTAGGGGTTGTGACAGCGCCTGTTTGTGTGGGTTGAGTCATTTGATTTGCTCCAGGTGTATTGGTTGTTTGGCTGTTAACGCTACTACTGGTAGTGGCAGCCGAGTCAGCGGCCGTGTTTGCAGCTTTGGCGCCGGAATTGTCCTCAGAAGAAGAACAAGCACTGACAAAAGTGCCTGAAATTGCAATGAGAAGAAGGGCGCGCAATTGAGAAGATATTTTCAACTTCATTTCCTTAACTAAAGGCTCCATGGCCTTTGATCCACAATCCGATTTTTGGTCGGACCAGAAGTTATACCAGAAGACTATTTTGGCGGCATTAATATCTCATTTCGTACTACCCCCATTTACCATGGGGCGGACAGTTGACAATATATATAAATACAAGTGCAAAGCCGGAAATGGTGGGCATGAGCGACCGAGTCGAAAGTCAAAACCTGGAAAAAGGTAACGCCCAGCTGGACAACAGCAAACTTTATGCTGAAGCACGTCAGAGCTTTATGGACGCTGCTGCCGGACCGAGTGTCAAAGTGGAGCGGCTCTCCACTGGAGAAACCGCCGAAATTTTAACTGGCGCCCTGGCTCGGGGCACATTTACCGAAGGATACAAAGAAGTCACCGAACATCCAGGTCGTCTTGCCGCTGAAGGTATCGGTGGTTATGCCTTGATGGTTGCCATGCGCGGACCGGCCTGGGCCAGAGTGCCGGCCATGGCAGCTGCCACAGTCGGTCTGGTCGGTTATGGCTCGCAAGCCGTGACAGCCTACCGCGATGCTGAACGCATCGTCGGGGGCATGGACAAAAGTAATGTAGACCAGTCAAAGGCAGCTCTTGAAAGCACTCTTGGACCCCTTGGTTTTAGCACAGCTTTTATGCTCGGTACTGCCCGGCTCGGCTATAAAGACGCCGAGCTGATGCCTCGTGAAATGCCAGCCAGCCTTGCTCGTCCTATTGGTAAACTCAATACCGCTGTAAAAGAGCTAGCTTTTGATACTGCCTCACTGATGCAACCAGCTCCTGCTCTTGCTGGTGTGCCTGGCGGTCGCCTCTATATGAGTGAGATTAGACCCAGTGCTGAAGCCAAAAATACAGTGATGGCTATGGTCGGTGATGCTTCAGGTAACAGCAAAATCCTGACTGGTCGCGGTATCTATGGCGAGGCTGTGCATCAAGTACGCTTAAATCCGGGTGAAAGGGTCGAAATTCCTCATACTGACGGCACGCAGACAACTGTTGATGCTTCCGGCAAGGTTATGGTTGGATTTAATGGCGGCGAGGCAAGGCTGATTGAACTTGGCTATCCGGTCAAAAGTATCACTGCCTCTGACTATGCTAATGGTGTCAGACATTACCGTGTCAATGATGCACCAACTCCCAACATGGAAGTCAGTGCTGATGGCCACGTGATTAAGGCTGTGGTTGGTCAGGGCGACCATCTGCAACTAATTGATAATGTGCCTAATAGTTTTACCTATTTCCCTCATGCCGACGGCTCCAGGAGCTGGATTCAGAGTAATGGTCGGGTTGTATTTGATATTAACGGCAGACAAATTGAACATACTTTCCCCGAGAATTTGGCGCATATCAGGCTCGTGGAGCGTGTTGATGGCTCCAAGCAGTTTCGCTTTTTGGATGAAAATGGCGCGCTTTTGCCTCACATTGTCGAATTGCCTGCTGCTAAGAGTGTGGCTCAGGATGACAATCTCACTCTCACTTTAAAAGCACTGCAATCGCAACAGCGCAGAGTGCGTGAGCCCAATAGCGGGAAGCCCTTTGAGGTCTATCGCATTGAACCATCAAGTGTTATGCCGCAAGTAGAGAGACCTAGAGATGCTGTTGGCGGCATGATCCCGCGCTGGCCAACCAGCCAACAAAGGCTGGAGGCAAATGTACTGGCTGGTGTCAGTACACGCACTATGCGCGGCAATAATTTGGAGTCTCCAGCCGATATGGAACTGGCTATGCAAGACAATAGCTGGCTTGTGTCACGCTATCTCAATCATTTAAATTCGCACCAGCGCTAATATCCGCTAACCTATGGCATCTTTGAGGGCGCTGCGGGCGGCTAAAAACTTTGTTGTGACTGAGAGGACCTTGGCTTCATGACTGAGGCGTCCAAATGTGTCTTGCAACTCTAGCAGTGCTTGTTGATCTTCTGGCACACTATACATGGTGCCAGCGACCCAGTATGAGAGCCTCAGCGGATCTGTCGGCAGGTCGTCAGGCATTTCTACTGTCTTGTCATTGATTTTGCTAGATAGCCGCAAAATATCGCGGATATAATTCAAAACTTCTTGCTGAATCGTGTCCAACTCTTTGGTTGAAGGCAAGTCTTCGAGCCACTCTACCTCACCTTGCAAATAGGGCAGGTCCTCAATTGTCCGCAATATGCGAAAACGTCTGCGCCCTTCAGTCATGATGTTCATCCGTCCATCGGGCAGTTTTATCACTTCGGTGATTTCGGCAGAGGAGCCAATCACCCGGGCTTGTGAGTTTTCGGGGTCATAGAGAAGAACTCCAAAAGTTTTATCGCTCTCCATGATTGTGTTGACCATTTGTATATAGCGCGGCTCAAAAATGTGCAGCGGCAAAGGACTACCCGGAAAGAGTACGACCTCGGGTAAAGGAAAGAGGGGCAAAATTTTTGTCTTGGAAGGCAAATAATTCTCTACTTTTGAGTTGCCGCTTGAGGCGGTCTCATGGGTGTGTAAGCACAGCAGTCAGGCGCGCATACATCAGGCAGCGGTGTACCAAAGGCGCAAGGTTTTTCTGTTGAGGCGTCCATTTCTGATTGTAGCCTTTCTTGTACCAGGGCACCCATAAGCTCAGCAAATTTGGGGCTATTACCGCTGCTTTTGGTGCGTACCATATCGATGCTGAGTTCATCGGCAAGCTGTTTTGCTTCGTGATCGAGGTCGTAAATTACTTCCATATGGTCAGAGACAAAGCCAATTGGGTGCACCAGGATATTGCTAACACCTTGCTGTTTTAGATTTTTGATGTGGTCCAGGATATCGGGCTCAAGCCAGGGTTGAGTGGGCGGTCCACTACGGCTCTGGTAAACGAGTTTGTAACTAGACAGACCCACTGCTTGTGCCACCAGATCGCAGGTCTTTTGCAATTGACCGGCATAGTCACTGGTGCTAGCCATGGCTGTGGGTATGCTGTGAGCTGTAAAGGCAATGTAAACGCTCTTAAGCTGTTCTGGTGTAAAGTGGGCAAGACCCTCTTTGACGCAATCTACATTGGCATCGATAAAGAGCGGATGGTTATAAAAAATACGTAGCTTGTCTATATTCAGGTCAACTTGAGCTTCTTGCAGGGCTTTTTCGATATCTTGCAGATACTGTCTGCAACCTGAATAAGAACTGTAAGCAGAAGTGACAAAGGTGAGAACGTTTTTGACACCTTTGCCGGCCATTTCTTTGAGTGTGTCGGCCAGCATGGGATGCCAGTTGCGATTACCAAAATAGATTGGTAGAGCTATATCGCGTTTCTTCAGCTCTGCTTCCAGACCTTTGATCAAGTTTCTATTCTGGGCGTTTATTGGTGAGACACCACCAAACAATTCATAGTGATGCGCCACTTCTTTCATCCGTGCTTCTGGTACGTTTTTACCGCGCAGCACGTTTTCTAAAAATGGCATCACATCTGCCATGCCTTCCGGTCCGCCAAAAGATAGAAAGAGAATGGCGTCATATTTAGATTTTGCTGTCAAAGCTGATTCCCCGCACTAATTAAGATATGACGCCGTACTCTGTATTTGGATTATTTGATAGATTGAGGTTGGATCAGATGTTGCACTTCTCCTGGTTCTGGAAATCTACCAAGCTTTGACTTGGAGAAAATCAAGTTACCGTCTACCTCTACCTCAAAAATGCCGCCGTAAGACTGATGTAAAACTGGTGCTACACCAACTTTCTTTTCCAATTCGGCTGCCAAACTGACAGCCCGAGATTTATAGCCTCAAGAGCCGCAATAAGTGATATTGATTGATTTGACTGATTCTGTCATTTTTGCTCCTTTGCTTGTTCAAAGTGTTTTAACACCAGAGGACTTGTCATCATCTGGCAATTTCAACAATGTAGCCAGCATTTGTCCAATCGAGCCTTAATTTTAGTAGATATTAGTACGACTTTACAGCTAGTGATTGCGGTTAAACTTAACCAGTCACTCGAGCAAGAGCCATGAAATTCAATTCAAATAGCCTACTTACCGCATTCTTTTACTCTACTGCTGCACTTTGCAGCGCTCTTGGTAGCAGCATTAACACCGCTTATTGTGCTGATCCGGTAGCCAGCGCCAGTGTTAAACAACCTTTCAAAATCAAGCCCCTGTCAGGCTCCCTTGACATGGCGCCGTTGTTTAACAGCAATTCACCAGAGATTGTCCTTAATCCTGGCATTTTGCTCTCGACTATGAGCCCGACTGACTCTCGCGATGTTAAATCAAATAAGGATTTTACGGATGCCCATCTCAACTACAAGTTTAAGGGAGATTTTGGCGTCTTTTTACATCACATAAGTAAACAAGACGAGCCTTTGCAAACTGATCAGCGTGTGCTCAAGCTCAGTCTGATTGCTCACAATCCTGGTCACAAGGCTATAAAACTCAAGACTCTGGCTCGTGCCACCTTTTTAAGTCAACCAGATGCTCCCTTTGTAGCACTACCGCCACTGGTATCAGTCATGGATGCTGTCAATATCACGCCCGATAGTGCAGTGGTAGGTCCAGTCAGTCCCTATGCTGGCCCTGGAGATCGAGTGACATGGGAGTTTTTAAGTGAAAAGGCCAGGCAGGAGAATGCTCCTGAGCTAACAATCGAACCCGGTCAATATCAGCTAATCGAAGAGATTCCTGTGCCGGTAAAGCATCTCAGACCGGCTCTTAATGGCCGCTCCTATCTGGCGCACTTCCACAGTAGTGGAGCAGTAGAGCTTGCCCTGCTCTCTCATTTTGATCCAGGAGGCACTGCTGTCAGCGACCCGTCCAGTGCTAGTGTGCGTGGCAGTGTCAGCCCCGACCCCAGTCCCAGTGTCAGCCCCATCCCCAGTCCAAGTCCCAGTCCCAGTCCCATCGATTATGGACAATTGCTCAAGCAAAGCGACATAGTGCATCCGCGTGAGTCGGACAAAAATTATCCTAGCCATCCTGGTCGTAAAGGTCCACTTATTTACGGGCGTGTAGCTGGAGTCTCTAAAGGACTGACTTTTAACGCCAGAATTTCTGAAAAGGTCGTTGCTCATAAAGCACTCAATCTAGCTTATCCAGTAAGTAGTCTGGAGCGCGGTACTTTTGGTACAGGCAAGATTCAGGCGGCGCCGATGATTCGTCGATATCGTGGCTCGGCCTACCGGGCACAAGGCAACTATGGTATTGGCTATAAAATCAAAATCAGACTGAGTAACAGTGACAAAGTAGTCAGGCTTATAAAAATCAGTCTGGCCTGTCCAGTTAAAGAAGACAACAAGAGAAAAAATGCCCTCACCTTTTTAAAACCCCCTGCTAGCAATGTCTTTTTTAGAGGCACAGTGATGATCAGGGAGCGTCCCATTGGAGCGCGTGAATTTTTTCATCTGGTGATGCATAAAGGTGAAAAGATGCCAGTACTAAAAGTGGTATCACTAGAGCCCTATCAGAGCAAAGATCTGGAATTTGAAATGTATTATCCGCCTGATGCTACTCCGCCTCAGATGTTACTTTTGCAGTCTGAATTGCCCTAAAAAGCAGAGCAGAGTAGATTGGCTTTTGAAGTGGATACTGCGAGATAGACAGGACCGATTAGTTTTCGAAGTAGATATTGCGGCTGCCGCCGAAGTCAGAATGCCAGTAGATTCCATCTCTTAAAATTTCTGCCGGTGTAGCAAATTTATACTGCACAATACGTGCTCTGATATATCTCGGTCCATGCTTTCTAAAGGGATTAAAACTCAGTGCTGCTGTCACATTTGGGTCATTACTTTGCAAGGCGGCAATGAGGTTGATAAACCAGGGGCTTGGTGTAACAAGTCTTTGAGATATCGGTCTGTTCAAATCATTTTCGTCAGCCGTGGCTTTTAATGCCTCAAACCAGAGTTGCCAGTCCAGACGAGGTTGAAAAGGCGCCACCAGTGGTGGTGGGCGGCGTTCGTTGCCCGGTTTAAAAGCAAATTCATAAGGGCTAAAATGCACGCCATCATTTGAGCCTTCAATGACTATTTCGGGTCGCTGTGTGGTCATCACACTAAATAGTCCGTAACTATTTACTAGATAAAAGTGTTCGGGCATGGCTATTAGAAGCCTCATTATCAATGGCTGGGGAATGATATAGCCAGTCAATAGGATAAGGTTTGCACTGATTAGACAAAGCGCCAATGTAGCCCCGGTCCATTGTATTAATTGTCTGCTGCGGGGCACGATAGAGCTGTTTATCACATTGCTGTGGCTGGGCGATGCTTTAAATTTATTTCGCTTATGTTTGGCATAAAAGGCAATTGCTTTGTCGTCCAGTAGTGGCACAAAGAGCACAATTGATAGCCAGTTGAAGAAGCCATAATTACCGCTGAATGTTATTAGAACTTGCAAAAATATAAAAGCAAAATAGGCAAATAGTCTGCCTTTGCGTCCGGCTAAAACGGCAAAGGGAATGATCAGCTCAATGAACAAAGTCGAGCCGCACATGAGTTTAAGCCAGTCTTGCGGGAGAGCCTGGATAAAGGCAGCAAGAGGAGTAGGCAGTGGTTGTGTATAAAAATGATAATTTAAGGCTGTAAGCCCTGACCAGCTTGCATCCTGACTGAGAATTTTGCAAAGGCCAGACAATAACATCAATTTAAATCCAATTAAAATGAGCAGCCAGGCAAATAACCCTTTAACTGCTGCGCTAAGCTGCCTGCTGCAAATAAATGCGCTGACAAAGCCAACTTCAAGTAAAAGTATGTCCCATTGAAAAGACAAAAAATCCTGTCCTGCTTGTAAAAGCGAGAAATAGCAAAAATAGGAAACTAGTAAGGCTATTGTCTTTGCTTTATTGCAGAAGGCCAGCAGTGAAGCGATTGCTCCAAATATTGCTGTCAGCAGCATGCCTGTGACGTCAGGTTTAAGCCAAAGCAGTGTGGGATAGCCAAAAAAATTCATGTGGGCATTTTTAAGCCCATCAAAGTATTCGGTTACTGGCAAAAGCCCAGTGGTGCCGTAAAGACAATTGAGTTGAGGCAAAAGTCCTACAAAAGCAATAAAAAATATGAGCCCAGCCAGTCTAGCTGTGACATCCATTGTGAAGCGCCGCTCCAGATAGAAATGCTCTAGATGCAGCCTTAGTTGATCAAGGTTTTTGACTTGTGGCTTTTGCATCACCCTTTTGAATGGCATTGTTGCTAACTGAATCTTTTGGCGAGGCAACTGTACCGGGTAATACTGAGGCCGGTGCGTTAACTTGTACAGCAGATGTGCCGCCTGGACCAGCTGATTTGGACACCGGGGCGCTGGTGGTGTCGTCCGGTGCAATGGTTGTCGCTGCTGGAGCACTTTCTAGTGCCGCAATGCGCACTTTCACTTCGCTCAGCAAGGTAGCGCGTTCATGCCTGGCTAGATAAGCCGGATAGTCGACGGCTAGCTCGCTTACGACCTTTTTATAACCATCCGCCTCTTTTTGGCGGTCTGCCTTTTCTACCGATTTTAGACAACGCTCAAATAATGCTTCTGCCTCAGGCTTATCCATAAGTCCCGCTACACGTGCCCAATTGAGCCTCGATTTAATAGCCAGGAGGCTGTTTTCACCGTTCTGCCGTTCTCTTATAGTGCCAACCTGCGCGTAGTTATCCAGAGCTTCTTTGTTCTGACCATTTTTTTCGTAAAGCCTGGCCAGATTATTCAAGGTGTCTACTCGTTCATAACTGCCCGAGCCAGAGCGGTGATTGATATAAACTAATGCACTCTTGTAGCAAGACTCAGCACTTTGAGTCTGCTTTTGCTTTTCGTAGATGTCGCCGAGCATGTTAAGCATGCCTGGGATGGCGGGATCTTGATAGCCCCAGACCGAATTGCGTAGTGTTATTGCTTCGCGCAAGCTTGTTTCTGCATCTTTGAGATCTTTGGCGGTAGGGCTGGTGATTTTGGCTTTGGCTTTGGCCAGCTCGTAGGCTTTGGCAGCCTTGTCTGCTATCAGTTTGACCTTTTTGGGGTCAATTTGCGGATTGCCATCAGCACCCATAATCTGATACGGAGCTAGTTGTCCGCCGGCTGCCGCACCATTCACCGCAGGTGGTGCGCCACCTGGTAAAGTGTAGCTACTGAATGGTCTGGTCAGGGCGTTAATTGTGCCCGAAGAAGGTAAGGCCTTGGGGGCGGCCAGCAAACTACCGTACTCCATCATGCCCTGAGCCTGGCAGGGTACAGTGAGGCTGGAGAGTATTAAACTAGCAAAAAATGCCCTTGTTACTATCTGTACCGATAAAGAACCGCTATTGTCGGGTTTGATGTTTGGACTCATAAAGAGCAATCTCCAATGGGCGTTTAAGGCCAATATCCCCAGTAATTAGATTAAATAACGCAATCGGACAGCAAGCTTATATTTTGTAGAAAGGCCACTTTTAAGGAGTATGAAGGGCTTAGATCCTGTATGGGCCAGTTTGCCATCGTTTGTCTCTACCTGTAGAGGGTAAGATATCAATGACCACATATGTTTGCTCCTGCCACCCGGTCCATCCTGGGGTAAGCACATCTATATTTCTGGCATTTAGCACTATTCGATGGGATCTATTCAGTGACGACACAAGAAAGCACAATCAGAGTCGGTGAGCTGCTGGTACAAGCTGCGGTAGTTAGTTCAGCGGAGATGACAGAGGCTGTTCAAGTTTCTAAAAGGCTGGGCGTGCCAATTGGTCGAGTGCTGATCATGAGTGGTTGTGTCAAGGAAGAAGTGCTGGAGGCATCTTTGCAATTGCAGAGACTAATTCGGGCTGGAGACATGTCTGTGGATGGCGCGCTGGAAGCTCTACAGCGTGTTAATGATTTAGATATCGACCTGACCGAGGCTCTAGCCAATGAGCAGTACAAAGAGAGCTTGCTGGATAGTGCTGAATATCTGGGTGAGTTGTTACTAGACTCAAACATAGTCTCAGAAGAAGATCTGGTCAAAGCGATGCAGACCTCTTTTGATCAGGGTGTACCTCTGGGTAGTACTCTGGTATTGCAGGGACTGCTTTCTCCCAGTCTGTTTCCTTCCATACTCAGTGTGCAAAAGAATATTGCCAGGGGCGTTACCACCAGAGAAGAAGGCGTAAAGGAAATTCAGGAGATTTTTCTGCACTGGCTGAAAGCTGAAGAATCTTTAAAACGGACGACCCATGATGAACGTGCAGATAGGATTTCGGCCCAAGACGACAGAGAATTTAGTGCGAAAATCTCTGAGAATTCCGAATCCTCAAAAAGTTCAACCAATTCCAATTTAACCGGTCGAACAACCATTAAATCTGAACCTGGCACTGCCTCCTTTACTTCTTCAAGTAAGGGCAGCAATGGTGTTAAGGAACAGTCGACGAATAAATCCAAAGTAGCTAAGGCTGAAGAATCCAATGGCGCTTCTGCGTCACAAACAGCATCAAATGTCACAGAAGGTGATGCACAGTCAGCGGCTCAGGTTAGTGCAGCTGAAAATGTAAGCAAAGCTGCTAAAGCCGCTCCACAAGCAGGACCTAGTGGTGCAGTTGCCGCTGAAGAGAAGCGAGACGCTGATTTGAGACTTGTCGATTTGCTAAAACAATCTGGCATTTTCTCCCAGGCGGAAGTGCAGAAGAGATATGAAGCTTTGCTCCGGGACCCTGTTAGATCCGGTAAGTTTTTTGTGGAGTTAGGTTTGATAGACGAGAATGATCTCAGTCTCTGTCTGAGATCTCATAGTCTTTTGGCTAAGGGTCACTTCAATAAAGACGAAGCGATATACGCTATTCGCAATGATCGCGTAACCAGCTACGAAAGAGAAATTTCAGGGGTTTCAGACGAAAAAGTGAAGCGGTACATGGACAAACAGTGGCGTGGTCGAATGTCTACAGTTATAGGTGGCGCTTTATTTGGTGCTGTTGTAGCGGGACTTTCGATGAATAACAAGCGGAAGAAATAGTCCGCTTATTAGCGCAGTAGTTAATAAAAGCAATTGCTCTATATGCTTTTCAGTGGCTAATTTTGTGGTGGCAACAAATTCGTACCGCTTGCCGCATCGGCCTCTTCTACCTGCGCTGGCGGTAACAGCGTTTTCAAATGCTCACGAAAGCTACGAGCCATTTCTGCATCCTGTCCAACCCCTTTACTTGCAAGGGTTAAATAGCGATAGGCTTCAGGCAGATTGGAAGTGACTCCGTTTCCTTTCCAATACATCATTCCCAGGCAAAACTGTGCCCTCGAATCACCTTTGTCAGCAGATGCACGAAGCATCTCAAATGCCTTGATTGGGTCTGGCTTTGTACCATAGCCAATAAAATAATAGACTCCTAACTTGGACTGAGATTGGGTGTCGCCAGACTTGGCTTCCTCTTGTAAAGTGCGGAGGGTTTCACCGGCATACATTTGCAACCCTTCTTGCTTTTGAAGATAGCTATTGAGATCAAACGAATCCGGCGATTGATGACTGGCACAGCCACTCACCAATAAAATCTGACCACAAAAGCTCAGGCTCAAGGCGAGCGCAAGCAAAGAGTGCCTAGTGATCTTTATCTTTTTCATTACTTCTAGTGCACTACAAAATGGTTCGAATGTCAAACGACTCTTGACGTCACTTGACTTCGGTAGTAGATTGTAAGCGCTCGGCTTTTCGAGCTGTCGGCGATTTTTGTCGATATTGGTATCCCTTTACTATCCACAGCCAAAATTTGCTCAACGACTTTCTTCATTTGTAAGAAGGTTACTAAACGCCACCTCGATTTTGAGGCTGGCGGCAGCATCTTTTGCATCAAAATCGGAGGGCTCATCATGTTTGAGCATAATTCGACGTCCGAAAATTCGGACGTCAACAGTCCTTTGCGCAACAAATTTGCCGGGTCAGGTAGGCACAATACAGAAAATGAGGGTGAAGGAGTTGACGCAACTGCCTGCTCCACAATTAATAACCGGTCCACTTCAACGCAAACCAAAGAGAGGGAGGTGTCTCAATCGAATTTGCAAGATGCTTTCCTGGACAAATGGGCGACTGAGTTTTCCACTCCAGATGATTCAATTCTATTTCGGGGAAGCAACTTGCTCGTCATGCTTTGTGGCGTGGTTATGCCGGTCTTAGTGCCGCTATGTTTTGGATTGATAGCCCAGAAGAGACTGGTCTTACTATTGCTTTCGCATCCCATAGAGAATTTTCTGGGAATTTCTCTGTGCTTACTTATCCCAATAATCAATTTCAAGATTCACCGTGCTGTTTGTCATGGCAATTTTGTCTTTGGCTTAAAACCAGGTATGAGTGCAGGTCTTGCTTTTGGAACTGCCTTGATTTTAGCAATGGTTTGCATTGCGGCGAGTTTTTGCACTTACGACTATGAGGCAACCGGCTATCCCCAAGACTCTTTGTTTTTGACCTACTTGTCTTCAATAGGTCTTATTTATCTAGCTTCAGCACTTGCTACATTGCAGCTTGTTCTCAAAATTAGAAAAACAAAGGAGCTGGAATCTTCGAGAAAGAGAATCATGACCTATTTATGCATCGGTTCGTTAGCGGCATCTGCGTTATTAGTAGGAGGGGAGTTGCAGTCGCTCATTGATCACTACCTGGTGCGCCAGGCGATTAGTTCGGATGCCAGAGTAAGAATGCCAGCTCTAAATCTTCTAAGAAAGCTAGGAATTGAGAAGCAATTGCGTTTGCTTTGTGCTGATGGTCGTTCGGTCGGATTTGTTGGTATGTTTTTGCCAGTAAAGAAGCTCGAGGCCCAGAAGCTTTACTTTGCTCTGGAAGGCAGACCATTTGTAATTGAAAATAGATCAGACGCTCCACCGTTATCTCCTGTGGCTTATGACAATGCGATAAGTTCGGTTTATCAGATGAACGCTGAGCAGATTCGTAATTATGCTGTTGGAGAGAAAATTCCAGGAATTTCTCTGGTGCGTTCTACCTTAAATGGTAACCTGCATCCCGACCAGCTTTCAGCCACTCTCGTCTGGACTATGGTCTTTCAGAATGAGACCAGTGAGATACAAAAAGCCAGAGCTGAGCTTGCTTTGCCAGAAACTGCTGCTGTCACCGGTGTCAGACTCTGGCAAGACGGTGAGAGTGTTAGTGGCAAGTTTACTGCAGAAGGTTCTGGCGTGCCCGCTGAAAGTCGCATGATGGCAGACGGCATGGTCACTGAGCTTGGTCATGGCAAATATTTGCTCAAAAGCAAATCACTTGAGCCAGATCAGCAAGTAAAAATGCAGATTACCGTGGCTATGCCGATGCAACTTGATCAGCTAGAAACAGCTCAGCTACAGCTTCCACAAATAATCGCGAGCAACTTCTCTATGGAGGGAGAACACAATCTAGAGTTGCTTTCAGAAAATCTGATTGAAAATAGTAATTTAGGCTTTGCAACCGGTAAACGTACGGATGGTTTGCAGTATATAAGCGGCGTGTTGACTGCTCAACAGATCGAATCTGCCGCACCATCAATACTTTGTAAGCGCAAACCACTTACCAATCTTGCCTGTAGCACTGACAACGGATTGTTTAGAGAATACTTTGATGAAGCCAGACCTGGTGCCGTGCGTGAGAATTCATCAACAAAGGATTTTGCATTTTATCTGGAGCGATTGATCAAACACAATATAACCAGTACCCCTGGAAGAGTGGTGGTGGTGGTTGATGGTTCCAGAGAAACGTCCAAATACCTGCACCAGATACGTGAATCCTTGAAGCACGTACCTCAAGGCGTGCCGGTGTCACTAATAGTGGCAAGTGCCGAAGACAAAACCTTTACTAAGCCCGAGACTCTTAATACTGCTCTGGATAAGCTCAAAGATGTGAGGTTTATAGGCGGTCAGGATAACCTCAAAGCCCTTGTTAAAGCCTCCGAGTTTGCTGGTCAGACCAAGGAAGGTGTAGTGCTCTGGCTGCATGGAAGACAGCCATCTTACAATAAGGAGATTTACATCATTTCGCCATTTGCCAATAAGCCTTTTCTTTATGAGTTTGCTTATGACCCTGCTGAAGCGGCTGAAGATACTTATTTTAAAAATCATAGTGAGATTGCAAATTTCTCTCCCGTAATTAGAACCGGCAACAATCTAAATGATCTCAATCGATTCTTTCAGCGCTGGCAAGCGGGAAGAGTCGAGTACAGTATTGATTCTAAGTTGAGTTTCAGACCAAAAGGTAATTGCCAGACTGTCAGTGGAGAAGCTGAAAATGAATTGAAGGCTTTGATTGCAAGACAGCTCAATCATGAACTAAACTCAGCCAGAAAAGTTAGAGAGGCTAGTGTTTTTAGTTCAACAGTTGGAATAGTTTCACTAAATAGTTCAGTGTATTTTGGTGCGGATCAATCACAAGCTATCTCGTTTGGCAGTCCAACACTATCAGGTGCTACTTACGGAACTACAACCGGAACCGTTGCACAACTAATGCAAGGAGCAACAAACGGAACTATTGCTCCTGTCCTTGCAGGAGCCAGCAATGGGTATGTTGCACCCGCTCTTCAGGGCGCCACTAGTGGCACCATAGCTCCTGAAAATTGCACTATCGTGCAAGGTGTAAATACTGCCGGCACCATTAGAGTTAATAACCTTGCCAATCTGGAATCGTTTTGCAATCTTTGCGCTAATATGCTCGAATGCGTTTTGATCACCTCTGGATGTGTTGCCATCATCCGAGGAATCTTTCTCAGGAAGGCTTCAATCAAACTGGCAGGTGTTCAACTTAACAGCGTTTCTTTGATCTGCCTTGGTCTGGTTGCTGTCTTAGTTGGATTGATGGTTCCAGGCACAGTCAACTTCATCATTGCATCCGCTCGTGATGCTGCGTTGTTCAACTGATTACTAAAAATCAGAAGTAATCGAGGGCAGCGGCAACGCTGCTCTCTTTTCTTTTGACTTTGGTGTTGTTTTAGATGGCATCGCCGTCCTTCATATCATTGGGATCCGGATCATTGCTATCGTGATCATTGTCATACTTATCTTCTGCATCTAGCTGGACTTCATCGTTATCCGCGGCAGTCTCATCCGTCCTCGGGGGTGGCAAGGTATCTTCGAGATCATGACCTTCTTCCAGTGAATCGTCCTCGAATAAATCAGGACCACGTTGTTCCTGGTTATATGCCGCACGAAGTATGTCCAGGATCTCGTAGTCGATTATTGGTTCATTTTTGCCATTTTGATTCTTCCTCTTTAGGAATGAATCTATGTCCAGGATTATTGGTTTGAACAGAATGTTGTTTGTAATCCAGGCTGGCAGGTGCTGAGTGCGCTCGATTACTGCCTTTTTGACAGGGGCTTTTAGTTTTGATAGTGCTATTGATTTGATTGTTGGCTCAAGCGCAGCTTTACCCAGCTGCCAGAATGATTGCAGAATGCCTCCGTCATAAGTCGCTGCTAGAGCTGCTTTGCGTGGCGCTATTCCTTTGAGCCTAATTGTTATGGGTGCCTTGTTGCCCTTGAATACGCGTCTAAAACTTGAGCTATGCCCGATAATCTTTAGCGAAAATGTGTTGTGTTCGTCATAGATTGGTTGCGCTTTGTCCTCCTGGCAGAAGATGTGAAGACTCGATGTATACAGTGTTCTGGCGAATGCTGTTACTTTGGCTCTGGCAATTTCAAGCAGACTCGGTTCTTTCAGTCTTTTGCAATGATATTCCTCGCTAAGGCGAAAAACACCCCAGGCCAGTCTTTCGATGATGTTTTCGCAGACCATGTTATAGAGTGCGTTGTCGACTGCACTGCGGCTGCCCAGGTGGAGTAATTGGCGGGTAGTGAATATTTCGCCCTCTGGCAGGGATCTAATTAATCTGAAGATTTTGGCGCGAGTAAACATAGCACCTCCAGTAAGGCTCAGAGAAATTGCCGCGATATTCTCTGTAAACGATCTGAAGCAACTAAAAGTTCAACTAAGTCTTCTCTCCAAAATGCAAAAAAGCACTTTTATCTTTTAACTAGTGCACCACCGATGATGGTTTGTTGGCAATGGAGTTGGTCATCAAAAAATGCCAGATCGGCGAGCATACCTGGCTCCACACGACCTAGATTGCTAATACCGAGAGCTTTGGCGGGATTGGTGGTAGCCATCTGTATAGCGCTAGAAAAACTGCAAATATTCCAGTGGACAAAATTTCTGACAGCATCGTCGAGAATAATTGAAGCCCCCACAAGTCCACCATTAAGTGTGCCAACTGTGGCTCTATCTGTTACGAGGATAGTTTTATCCACACCTTTGAGGCGGTAAATCAAATCACAAATAGCTGGTGCTAAATGCAAGCCATCGGCAATTAGACAACAACTGACAGTGCCGTCGAGCAAAGCAGCACCAACTGCCCCTGGATTGCGGTGGTGAAGAGGAGGGAGGGCGTTAAAAGTGTGGGTCAAGAGTTTTGCACCGCGGTCAAAGGAGCGGTTTGCTTCTTCATATGTGGCATTACTATGGCCCAGTGAAACTTTTACACCCTTGCTCAACAGCAACTCTTGAGCACTTCCGTCTGTGTCTTGTTCTAGAGCAGCAGTGATAAGAGAGATAGTGGGGTCGACTAACTGGTCTATTAGCTCTTTAGTGAGAGGCTGTATGTGTTTGGCAGGGTGCACTCCTGGTCTTTCTGGCGATAGGCAGGGACCTTCGAGGTGCAAACCAAGCATGCGCGATAGGGGGGCGCTAGCGCCATCGGGTTGGGTAGCTGTGCTTTTGCTATTGTGACTGGCACTTTCATATTTGACTTGACTATTTAGTCCAGCACCTTGTGCCTTGAGAAAATCGCGAGTCTGGATCAATTTGCTCAGTGGTGCTGTGATCAGAGTCGGCAAAAAGGACGTGACACCGCAGCGGGAAAGTTCTAATCTGAGCGCGGTCAGGTCTTGGGTGGTGGGGTCAGCCCAAAAATTGCAGTCGGGGCTGCCGTTGACTTGCAAATCAATTAAGCCAGGGCTACAGGTCAAATCGGTAAAATCAAGAGGTTCAAAGCCTGCTGTGTCACCTGACCAGTCGCCCACTGCCAGTATTTCTCCATTTGCCAGCCAGAGCCTGGTTTCGGCTATTGGATGGGGGGCTAAGATTTGCTTGCAGGTTACGACATAGTTAGGCACTGGAACTCCTTTGCTTCTCAAGGGGCAAGATCTCAAGTATGATAAAACCTGGAATCCGTAGCATTTGCCAGTTTTGCATAGCAATTGTTTTGAAGCAATAAACCCAATATACTTGTAGTTTGCTTTGTCTTGCTTTTGACATGGTAAATAACAGATATCAAGCCAAGAAGGTAACTGTGACAGATCTAAATCCTAATTCTTCATCAAGCTCGCTTACGTCGGTGCAAAGTCTTGACGTTAATATCCTTGCCGCCAAGGTGATGGAACTCCAGGAAGCTCTTGTACAGTCTCAAGAAAAAAATCTTATGCTCACCGCCCAACTCAGAGAGATGGAGCGCATGGCACGCGATGGCGAAGATTTGAAGTCTGAATTGGTGAACCAGGGGCTCTTGTTGGCTGATAAGAGCAAAGAAAACAAACAGCTGCACCAGGAATTGGGGCGCATCACATCTGTGCTGGAGCAGAAGCTGCAGGAAGTGGAGGAGTTGAGACTATCCACAACAGAGCTGCAGCATCAACTCAAGACTCGCGAATCAGAAAGAGATCTACTGGCTGTGATGCTAAACGAAGCCGAAAATGCTCAACGCCGCCAACACGTCGATGACCAGTATAATCAGGCAGCTAAAGATACTCCCGGCTGGCTCAAAGCCTTTAAAGGCAAGAGCACCTGATTTTTAGTGCTCCAGGCTTGGCCATTTGGTCATTCTGAGAGCTTCTAAAGTACAGTCGCTGCTCATTAAATCCCATCCCTTTTGTTATAGCTAAATTTTGGACGAAACAGTGGAATCAATTTCAAAGAATGTGCTGGCTGGAGACAGGCGTGCACTGGGCAGGGCTATTACCCTGGTTGAAAACGGTGGTACAAAAGCCAGTGAACTGGTCCGTGAGCTCTTCGAACATACCGGACAGGCACATATTATCGGTGTGACTGGCTCTCCAGGCGTCGGCAAATCCACTCTGGTAGATGCTTTAGTCAGTGAGGCGCGCAAAGAAGGGTTGAAAGTGGCCGTACTGGCTGTTGACCCGAGCAGTCCCTTTACTGGTGGGGCCATTCTTGGAGACCGGATACGCATGCAGGGTCATACACTTGACCGCGGTGTATTTATCCGCAGCATGGCTAATAGGGGGCATCAAGGTGGTGTCTCGCTTGGTACTTATGATGCTGTGAGGATGCTCGACGCCTCTGGCTATCAGGTCATTATTATTGAAACAGTGGGTGTTGGTCAGTCGGAATTAGCCATTGCCCAGACTGCCGATACAACAATCCTGGTTCTAATGCCGGGATCCGGTGACGATATTCAAGCTATTAAGTCCGGGATCATGGAAATCGGCGATATTTTTGTCGTCAATAAGGGCGATTTGCCTGGCGCAAATAAGTCCGCTAGTGAAATTACAGCATCTCTTGAACTGAATAATTTCAAGACCGACTGGCGTCCTCCTGTAATTGTATCTGTGGCTGATACCGGTCAGGGTGTCGATCAACTGTGGCAGCAAGTCAAACGCCACAAAGAGTTTCTTGAGGACTCCGATTTACTCACCCAAAGACGCTCTCAACGTATTGAAGCGGAGTTATCTGAGATAGTGGCTGATATTGCCAGACGTAATCTCAAGGACTCTCTAAAACACAAATCAGACGTGCAATCAGTGCTTGAGCAAGTAGTTAAGCGCGAAGTAGATCCACATACAGCGGCTCAACAATTGATTGGCAATATGTTTCAAGCCCCAGGTGCGGTTGTCGAATAGCTTTTGGTTTGGTCGACTATTTTGTCTGAGTTGTTCAGACTCTGGTAACGCTCGAATAAGTAGCAAAAATTCTTCTGAGTTGAAGAACGGTCCCAAGCGCTATCTGTAGCATATACCGCCTGCTGTAAGAGACCAATCTTTAGTGCCACCATTGGATAAAATTCAGTTAGTTTGCAATCGTCAATCTGCCGTGTAGTGCACTGTACAGCCCTTTCTTATCGTAATGTCATAAAATTCTATGTTGGTTGCATATACGGTGCGTATGTGAGGCGGCTTGACGTGTGGATATGCAAACAATACGATTGTTTCTGACGAACTTTACAAAGTTGTCTTTTGCATATTTCTTCTCCAGGCGGATCTCTTCGCATGTCAAAAATTGCCATCATCAGTCAACCAGAGCAAGGTGTCTTTATTGATGTGAGCGGTTGTTCAAGCTTCCAAGAAGCGCTTGAACAGTTGAGTTCCACCCTGCAGTCCTCTAATCAATTTTGGAAGGGTAGTCGGGTTATTCTCGGCATGGGTAAACTAGAATTGAATAGTGCACAGGCTGCACAAGTACTGGCCATCGCTAAAGGCGTGGGAGTATTTCCTGCTCAAGTCTATTGCAAAAGCGAAAAGTCAAAAACTGCCTTTTTAGAAAACAATATTCAGGTCACAACCACCAAGCCCATGGCTTTGCCTAAAGTAGATCTCGATATCCCCGGTGGTCAAATACCGGCAGCGGAGTCAGACGAAAAGAACGGAGACAAAGGCGCAGACAAAAATGGTGGCGAAGAGATTGCCAATATTGTGCTCATCGAACTCGAACACGAGACAATGGAAGAGTGCGAAGTTGAGCTAGTTGAGCAAATTCCTGATGAAGCGCTCGGAAGCAGTGGCGACGTCAACAAGTTGCCTCAGGTGCTTTATCTCAAACAGACATTGCGCTCCGGTCAAACAGTCAGTCATAAAGGCGATCTCGTCATTGTCGGCGACGTCAATCCTGGTGCCGAAATCATGGCAGAAGGTGATATCACTGTCTGGGGTAGCCTCAGAGGTATTGCCCATGCTGGTATCGGCGGTAATACTAGCGCCGAAATTCGTGCTCTTAATCTTCAACCAATACAAATCCGTATTGCCCATGCTATCGCTCGGGCTCCCGACCGCAAACGTATCAACTATGCCAGCGGTACTGGACCAGAGACTGCTCGTATATCCGATGGAAAAATTCGGATCAGCAAAAGTCGTTTTGACTAACAACCACGATGGTCAAAATGAAGGCTCACCAAGCTCTAATGCGACCGGAATCACAATTTTGAACAAGCACCAGACGTTCAAAATGCTTAGAACACAACCCTGAAGTACAAACAGCCAAACGAGGACAATTAATGAGCGGTCGAGTAATCGTAATCACCTCTGGCAAAGGTGGAGTCGGTAAGACCACGGCATCAGCCAATATCGGCGTGGCACTAGCAAGTAGTGGCGCATCGGTAGCCCTGGTCGACATGGATATCGGGCTTCGCAACCTCGATATTTTGATGGGATTAGAAAACCGCGTCGTCTACAACCTTGTAGATGTCGTTGAGGAGCGTTGCAAACTGCGCCAGGCTCTAGTCAAAGACAAGAAATTGCCTAACTTGAGTCTCTTGCCTGCGGCTCAAACTCGCGACAAATCTGCTGTTGATTCTGACCAGATGAAAAAACTCTGCGAAGAACTCAAAGGCATGTACGACTTTGTTCTGGTAGACAGTCCTGCTGGTATCGAACAAGGCTTCCAAAATGCTGTTGCTGGTGCCGAAGAAGCGATTGTGATCACTACTCCAGAAATGTCTGCAGTGCGTGATGCTGACCGCATCATCGGTTTGCTTGAAGCGCGCAAAGACGAAATCAAAGAATATCGTCTCGTGCTCAACCGTTACCGTCCAAACATGGTACAGACCAACGACATGATGAGCGTTGATGATGTACTGGAAATCCTCTCAGTCAAGCTCCTTGGTGTGGTGCCAGAAGATGAAGAGATCATCGTCTCCACCAATAAAGGTGAGCCTGTCTCTGGTACTGACAATGTGCGCTCAGGCTTGGCCTACCGCAACATTGCCAGACGTATCCGCGGCGAAGACGTGCCAATCATGGACCTGGAAGTAAGAAATCCTTCCTGGATGACCAAGATTGCCAGCTTTTTTAACCCTGCAATAAGGGTTTAAGGAGGTAATCATGCAACGTCTATTCGATTGGTTTACACAACCAAAAACCGATGGTGCCCGCGCCACAGCTAAAGATCGCATGCGTAGTATGCTTACCCATGACCGTCTTGAGTTGCCTGCTGGCCGACTGGAGAGTTTGGAAGAAGAACTGGTAGCTGTTGTTTCCCGCTACTTTGAGCTGGATAAAGACACAACCCAGTTTGATCTGCAACAATATGAGCGTCGGGCATCGCTTGTGGCGAATTTCCGTCTGCTCAGATCCAAATGTTGAGCATCTGAACCATGGCTCTTGCACGAGCTTGGATAGAATAATTTGACTCAGACAATCAACAATTCAAACCTGATCCCGTCCGCTCTGAGGACCTTAATCTCTGCCTTCCAGGGTATAGATTTCTGGCTCCTTGGAGCGACGGGCTTTTTGACAGCTGTCGGGCTTACAGTTTTGCACGACTCGCAGCATTCGCTTAGCTTCTTTGACAAGCAGATGCAATATATGTACGCCGGCGTTTTTCTCAGTTTGATAATTTCGCGCATACCCTGCAAAGTCTGGACCAACAAATACATGGTCAGCTTTTTGTATGTGCTCAACTTGGGCTTACTGCTTGCCGTTATGATCAAAGGGCACTCTGCTCTGGGGGCGCAACGCTGGCTGGCACTTGGTCCTATCACTCTGCAACCATCAGAGCTGGCCAAGCCAATCGTCATTTTTTCACTGGCAGCGTGGCTCAGACGTCATCCCATTGTCAGCTTTTTTGATATTTTTAAATTGCTATTTATCCTCGGTCCACCAGCTGTGCTGGTATTTAAACAACCCGACCTGGGCACTTCTTTGACCTTTGGGGCAGTCTTTTTGGGGCTCTCTTACTGGTCTGGCGCCACAATTACCGACATACTTATATTGATTAGTCCTCTTGTCAGTCTTATCCTCAATGCTCTCAATTTGCAGTGGTGGATGTATTTTCTGGCCGCTCTTGGACTTATTCTGGTCATTTTCTGGCGTACCTTTGACATCAAAATAGTCTGGCGCCTCTTATTAATAGGGGTCATTGTTGCTGCCAACTATGGCTTTGGTATGGCGCGTCCCCACCTCTGGGGGGTACTAAAAGAGTATCAACAAAAGCGCTTGACTAGCTTTGTCAATCCTTATGACGATCCGCGCGGCTCTGGCTATCACATTTTGCAAAGCCTCATTGCCGTAGGCTCTGGTGGTGTCAATGGTGCTGGTCTTGGACACGGCAACCAGTCTCAAGGGGCTTTTATTCCTGAGCGCCATACTGACTTTATTTTTTCTGTTATTGGCGAAGAGCTCGGCTTTAAAATCTGTGCGCTTATCGTGCTTGCTTACGGTGTGATTTGTGTGCGCGCTTTATTAATTGCCTTGCAATCGCGCGGTGATCCGGCCGGAGCAGCCATAGCCATCGGTGTTTTGTGCATGTTTCTATTTCACGCCTTTATCAATATCGGTATGACAATTGGCATTATGCCCGTAGCTGGTGTACCTCTGCCTTTTCTCAGCTATGGCGGTACGGCTTTGATTGTCGACCTGGTATCGATTGGACTTTTGCAATCGATTTATTATTTCAACCCGCGAGAAAAGAAAGACGTCTGGGCTTAGCTCCCTGCCACTCCGAGTGCTATTAATTTAGTCCCGTATTAGCCGCCTATTGGCCTGCCATTGCTAAATGAGACAGGGCTCTTTATCATTGTCTGCATTATCCGACAGAAAGAATAGTTGTAATGAGCCTTAAAGAAAAACTCTCAGAAGATTTGAAAACCGCCATGAAAGCCCGCGAGCAAGAGCGTATTGATACTTTGCGCTCAGTTTTGTCGGCTTTTACATACAAGCGTACGGAGCTACAAAAGGACCTCACTGACGAAGAGGAAATGGCAGTTTTGGCAAAGCAGGTAAAGCAGCGCAATGACTCTATTGCCGAGTTTACAAAGGGCAACCGTCAGGAGTTGGTAGATAAAGAAACTCGTGAGCGCGACATTTTGATGCATTACATGCCTGCTCAAAAATCAGAAGCCGAAATCCGCGCCATGATCAAAGAAATCATAGCGGCTATTCCTAGTGCAGAGCGCAATCAAGGGTCCTTGATGAAGGCTGTCATGCCCAAGCTCAAAGGTCTGGCTGACGGCAATCTGGTACGACAAATAGTGACAGAAGAAATGAACGGCTGAGAAGAACGGCTGCGATGAACAGCTGAAATGAACAGCTGAAATTAGTTAATAGCATCAGTACTCAAACTGTTTTGCCATAAAGTTTTGACCTGGCACGGCAATCAATAATGATCACATCCTGGTGGTGTGACATGCAACAAAGCCGTCTATCTTTATCCTTAAGCACACGTCTCTGGCTCTATTGTGCCGAGCGTTTTCCTCTGGCCAGCTATGGTCTTATGACTGTGCTATTTAGTGTGGCAGGCATCACTTTATCAACTGTTTTGCGCCTTGAGCACCGTGGTGTTTCGTTTGGCGACTTACTAAACTGGCAGCATCTGCTGGGAGCAAGTCTGACCATTTTTGCCTTGTTCTTTCAGCTCAGGGTGGCTGACGAACATAAAGACAAAGACAATGACGCTCTATATCTGCCATCGCGACCGGTGCCACGTGGTCTTATCACCCTCAATCAACTCAGTTTTATAGCCTTTGCTCTGGGCTTTATGCAACTTGCTATCTGTGCAATGGCTGGTCCGTTGGTGCTTTTAATCTTGCTTGCCACCTGGCTCTATCTGTTTTTGATGGGGCGAGAATTTTTTTGCCCAACCTTTTTGAAGGCCAGACCATTGGTCTATATGGTCACTCATATGTTTATCATGCTCTTTTGCGACCTGCTCATTACCAGTTTTGATTTTAGCCATGGCACTTTTGACCTGCGTCTCCTGTTCTTCTTTGGGGCGAGCTTCTTTAATGGCATGGTGATTGAGCTTGGTCGCAAAATATTTGACAGCAAATTAGAGGTACCTGGTATCCAGAGCTATAGCATTTTGCTTGGTGTCAGGGGTGCAACTAGTCTACTGCTCGTTTGTTCACTAATCTCTCAATGTCTTCTTTTGCTCTTGATGCACACTGATTTGACTCGGCTTTTGTTTGGTCTTACTTTTTTAGTCTTTGATTGCTTTTATGTTGTCTCTCTAGGCAAAGCTATGAGTGCTGGCGGCGCTGCCATTGCCAGCACATCTACTAAGTGTGCCAATTTATCTGTATTGGTTTGTTATCTGGCTGTTTTGATTTTTAAATCTATAGAGGTCCTATGAATAACATTGATTTGTCCTGTAGCAGTGTCGAGACTGTAAGTCAGGGTGGTAAAGCCGATGGCCTTTATCGACTGAAGAGATTGGCTCAATCGACTGATAATCAGGTCTTTAAGGTGCCAGCGTTTTTTGTCATTACTCCAGACTGGCAGCCCGGCTTAGCTAGTTTACGCCAGCTTAAGAGCAGCCTCAGGACTTTTAGGGGCGATACTGGCTGTCACTACAATAGAGCCAGTAACTGTGATGCCCTCTTTGCTGTGCGTTCTTCTGCTTGTGGTGAAGACGGAGTCAATCATAGTTTTGCTGGTCAATTTGATAGTTATCTAAACGTACCTGTAGCCAAAGTCAGTCGCCGCATCCTTGATGTGCGGGATTCTTTAGCAAGTGAGAGGATTCAGAGCTATCTCAAATTGAGCAGGCTCAATAAAGACAGTCTCGGCTCCATTTTTGTGATTGTGCAGGAAATGGTCGAGGCCACTGTTTCTGGTATCGCTTTTAGTGATGATCCACTCTCATGTGGTGCTCCACTCTCATGTAATGCTTCACGGTCATGTGGTGCTCTAACCGATGGCAGTACTAAAGCAACGTCGCCAAACGGGGGTAAGCAAACTGCCAAAGCTCGTCCTTTAGCCAATCTTGTGGCTGGATATGGCGATAAGCTGGTTGGCGGTCATTGCAACGGTGAGTCTGTCTGGCTTAGCGATCAATTGAGCAGACAGAACAATACTTTGTTAAGTGACAAGGATCTCAGTCAATTGCTTAGAGCCCTGCTATTAATAAAATCTGAGTGGCAGTGTCCTGTCGATATCGAATTTTGTTTTGCTGGACAGGATCTCTACATCGTCCAGGCAAGGCCCATAACGACTGTCAAAAATGTAGATAAACAACAGTCATGCACCACAATGTCATCCAGTGCAGTGTCACCAGGCACAATTTCACCAACCACCATATTTGATGCTAGCAATATTCAGGAGAGCTATCCAGGCACTACTAGTCCGCTTACTTTTAGCTTTGCCAGGCGGGCTTACAGTCAGGTCTACCAGAGCTTTGTCAAACTATTGGGTGTACCTATTGAGACCATCCAGGCTCACAGCGATATCTTTGACTTTATGTTGGCCTATCACCAGAACAAAATCTATTACAACATGCAAAGCTGGTATGGTGTCATCGCCATGCTGCCATTTTATAAAAGCAATAGAGTTTTTATGGAGCAGATGATGGGCGTTAAGTCTCTCTCCAGTGATTTGGACAGCGGATTTAGTAGTACTTTGACTAGTCGTTTGCATAGCGGCTTAAGTCTTCTCAAGATTGGCTATGCGGCCTTAACTCTTACTAGCAGCATCAATGCTTTTAATAAACGGCTGGACCAGGCTCTTGAGCTGGATAGAGAGGCAGTTGCCCAAATGTCCCTGGCTGACCTAGCCAAGTTATACATGGAGCTTGAGAGCATCCTTATTAACCGCTGGGATGCGCCTGTCACCAACGACTTTTTTGCCATGATTGCCTTTGGTATGCTCAAGAGCGCCCTCAAAAAATACAATGTCCCTGATAGCGACTTGCATCTCTATCTCAAAGGTCAGAGCGCTGTTATATCTGCTGCCCCACCCCAGCTACTGGAGGTAATCGCCGGTCATATAGCAGATGACAGCGCACTCTGCAGCGCAATGAGTAAGGCAAAGCCAGAGGCAATACCAGAGCTGCTCAGTCAAAACCCACAAGTCCAAAGTCTCTATCTTGCCTACATCAAACAATTTGGCGACCGCAGTTTGAGTGAACTCAAGCTGGAAGTGCCATCAGTCAAAGATGACCCCACTGTGCTATTCAAAACGATTATGACCATGGTGCAAAGTCGTAAGTTAGCTGTGGAGCCTAAAATCGGCGGTGAGACAAAAGAATCAATTTGCCAGGCTTTGCCTGTTGTTATTTTATCCAGACTTACAGCTAAACTGATTGCTCAGAGAGAAAACCTGCGCTTTGCCCGCACTCGTGTCTTTGGCATGGTCAGACTGATCTTTAATAGCATGGGCAAAAGACTATTTGAGGCTGGCAAACTGCAAGATGCACGGGACATTTTTTATTTATCGGTAGATGAAATACTTGGTTTTGTGCGTGGTACAGCACTTAACCTGGATTTAAAAGCACTGGTGCGACTGCGTCAAGCTGAATTTACCGAAAACCAGTCGCCCTGTCGTGTGGAATTTGATGGGGCTTACGGTCTCAGTGTCTTTGAAGCAGCTAAAGGCTCAGTCCTGGATTTTGGACCAGAATCATCCTGTAATGCAGAGAGTCTCGTTCTAGCAGGTATTGCTGCTTCTCGAGGCACTGTACGGGGTATCGCCAGGGTGATAAAAGACCCGACCAGCGAAACACTCAATAAAGGCGAAATAGTTGTGGCTGAGCGCACCGATCCTGGCTGGATTGTGCATTTTGCCCTGGCTGCCGGGCTTGTTACCAATTTTGGTAGCCTGCTCTCTCATACCGCCATTGTTTCTAGAGAGCTTGGCTTGCCCTGTGTTGTGGCAGTAAGCGGTGCTACCGAGACCATCTGCAATGGAGACTATATCGAGGTAGACGGCAGTAGTGGACGGGTCACCATTCTAAAAAGAGCAGTTGGGGATCTGTTGGACGCCGCCTGATCCGCACCTTCTTTTGCCCCACAATAACAGCAGTTAGTGGGTGCAAATAAAATGAAAAGTATTTCCAATCAAGTAATTAGATATTCGCAGTGCTGGGAGGATGCCAGTCTCCTGCTTGATACTCTCAAACCAGCTAGTGGCGATGTGGTTATCTCTATTGCTTCAGCTGGTGACAATACACTCTCTTTACTTAGCCAAAACCCTGAGCGCGTTATTGCCGTTGACCTTTCGCCGGCTCAGCTCTATTTGCTCGAGTATAAAGCAGCCTGCTTCAAAGTGTTAAGTCACGGTCAGACTTTGACCCTGCTTGGTGTCAAGGGACAAGAAAAATTAAGTCCAGGATTACAAGACTTGCGTTGGCGTTTATATCAAAAGATTAGACCAACGCTTACGAGCGGCTGTGCCAGTTATTTTGATAGTCGGAGCAAACTTGTAAAAAAGGGTGTCAATCACGGCGGCAAGTTGGAGAGCTATTTTGCCATCTTTAGAAGGTTAATACTGCCTATGGTGCACAGGCAGGAGACTATTAGTGCTCTATTTGCCAATAAGTCCGAAAGCGAGCGTGAAATGTTTTATAAGACCTGGGCTAACCCTGCTTATAGATTACTTTGCAAAATGTTCTTTTCTAAGCCACTTTTGCGTTTGCTTGGACGCGAGCGTTGCTTTTTTGACTATGCCTCTGACTCACTAAGTAGCTTTGTGGCCACTGCCACTCGTAGCCATTTGCTATCCAGTGCCCACATAGATAATCCTTACTTGCACTATATTCTCACCGGTGGCTATGAAGAAGTTTTGCCTCACTACTTGAGGGTAGAAAATTATCAGTCCATTCAGTCCAATCTAGATAAACTCGATATTGTCCAGGGCTCGCTCACCGATGTACTCAAAGATTTGCCGGCAGGATCTGTCAGTGCATTTAATTTGTCTGATGTCTTTGAATATCTTGACTTAGAAAGTGTTGCCAGATTGACTGCACAAATTGTGCGGGTGTCTCGCTGTGGTGCCAGAGTGGCCTACTGGAATATGCTAGTGGACCGCAATATGGAAGATTTTTCGGATGGTCAGTCAAGCCGCCAGGTTGTGCTCGAAAATGACCTGCCCGGCTTAAGTACGACCTTTTTTTATAAGCGCTTCATTTTTGAAAGAGTGATGGCTTGAGATGAATAATTTTGTCTCCATTATTTTTGTGCTGGCAGTACTGGGTGCCCTACTTTTACTCGGGCAATTGTTCAGGAAGCATGTGCGTGCTTATCCGGAGCTTGCCAGGAAGCTTGTCCATTTGATTATGGGGGCCAGTGCCCTCAGCTTTCCCTGGCTCTTTGACAATATTTATCCTGTTGTTTTGCTTTGTTTGCTTGTGCAGTGCATTTTGCTAGTGCTTAAAAGCGGTAAAAGTGCAGCTAGAGATTTGCTATTTGGTGTCAGTCGTCTCTCCTGCGGAGAGCTCTTGTTTCCTCTAGCTGTAGCTTTGATCTTTTATCTCAGTCAGGGCCAGCCTCTGTTTTATATCGTGCCGGTGGCGGTTTTGGCTTTTGCTGACTCGGCTGCTGCTTTGATTGGCGAGCGTGGCACAAATCGCTATCGCACCAGATTGGGACACAAAACAATAGAAGGCTCAGTGGCCTTTTTTGTCACTGCCTCTTTCGTTATTGCTTTTGTGTTAGCGATTTTTGCACCGCTCAGTGCCTGCAGCATTTGCCTCATTGCACTTTTGCTCGCAGCTCTGGCAACAATCGTAGAAGGCTTTTCATCGGCTGGATTTGATAATCTACTTGTGCCAGTGGCTCTCTTTTTTACTCTTAAACAAACCATCAATTTGGATTGGCAAGCACTCCTTGTCCAGCTTGGCTGGCTTGCTTTATTAATGGTGACAGTGTTGCTATTGCGCCGCATTACTGATCTATCCGGCAACGCCAATTTGATCATTATGGCTTATGGCTATCTGGCTGTCAGTCATGGTGGTATCACTTATTTGCTCATGCCAGCACTTATGTTACTGGGTTACAGGTTGCTTTTGCCACAGTCGGTAAAGTCTCAGAGGCTCTCTGCTGGGCACTGCGAAAACGCCGTCCTATCTATGTCTTTTGTTGGTCTGGTTTGTCTTTTGTGGCCTCAAGTTGCCCATAGCCCGTCTCTGCTCTTTGTCTACACACTGGCTTTTGTCACCCAGGGGGCGATAACAGCTAGCGCTGAACTCTCCATGGGTGGTAATGCTGGAGCAACTATGTGGCAGATCTTTTTTAATAGTCTTAAGAGTTGGTCGCTACTATTTTTGCCATATTTGCTACTTAATCAAACAAGTGTCTGGCTCAGTGTCACCAGTCTTTTGTATGTTTTTATTTTGACTCTGTTATTTGTCCTTGTCACTGGCAAAAATCAAAAGCGTGATAGACCGGGGCGTTGGTTTAAACAGAGTGCAGTTGCTACTTTTGGCGCCATGTCGTTTTTTTTACTGGTATAAAACAATGCAAAGCATAGATACAAATTGTATTTCTAGTTATAAGCACACCCAATATTTTGATTTGCCGGTGGATTGTCACTATCACTCTTACTGGCAAAATATACAAAACACTGCCGTTAAATCCGGGGCAGGCTCTGTCATCGGTCCCATCGACAGAGATACCTGGCACCGTTATCGCACAGTGATAGCAGATACTGGTGCACCAGCTTTTATGCTGGAGCCCTATAATAGCGACTGGCGAGAGTATGTCGATAGCGGTCTTAAAGCTGGTTTTGATATCACCAGCACCTATGCTACCAGTGTCTGCAATCTAAAAGAGGATGGTCCCTCCTTAAACTATCCTGAGTTTGGTGAGCTTACTTTTAAGCCTTTTGACATGGATTGTTTTGATCAACAGCTGAACGATATTTTTCAACTCAGTTGCCAGTCCTTTGTCCATAATTATCTCTACAAAGCCATTGACTGGTCTGAGTTTTTGGCTCTATATCAGCCTGTTAAGCCGCTAATGGCAAAATTGCCCGCACTAACTGAGTTGGTCTATAGGGACGGCCAACTGGTTGGACTTTGCCTTGTGCTTTTGGATGGCATGGACCAAAGCGGTAAGGGCGCCATTCTCAAAACTTTGATGCGTCAAAATGATCATGCCTTAAAGGGACTCGGTCTGACTCTTGTATCAAGGGCCATTGAGCGCAGCAAGAGACTTGGCTTTGAGCAGCTGCTATTGGCGTTATACAAAGAGGATGGTATGTCCGCTTATATAGCCAATCTGGTCAATGCCTCAGTTATTAGACGCTATGGACTTTTAGCTAAGACTATTTGTCAGGGAGAGTCAATATGAATATTGTCACAAGGCTAAAAGAGATAGCCAGTCTAACTCCCCATAAAGCAGCCCTGGTCGATTTGACAAAAAAAGGGGTGAGACAAATAAGCTACAGTCAGCTATTTATGCTGACGCGTTGCTATGCGCAAAATCTCAGGCAGTACAAGTTAGATAGAGGCGCTGTGGTGCTATTGATGATGCCTCTATCTCTGGAATTTTTTGCGGCAATGCTAGCTGTCAATAGCCTCGGTCTTGTGGCAATGGTAGTGGATCCGTCAAGTGGTCTCAAGAGTCTTTTGGATGCAGTCAGTCTGGTCAAACCAGCTCTTATTGTGGTGGGTAAAAATCTACTTTTAAAAGGTGCGGCTAGATTACTTAGCCTGGCCAGTGCCATAAAATTATCCGCTTTACCACAATGGCCTGTTATAAATGCCCAATCTAAGTCAAATCAGGCAGAAGTCAATGCTCCTGAATTTATCATCGATGTGGAGCCATCGGCAGCGGCTTTAATCACGTTTACCAGTGGTACTACCGGTAGAGCTAAGGCAATAGCACGCAGTCACGACTTTTTGCACAAGCAAGCACTTGTATTACAGGACAGTCTGGCTCTAGATCAGTCCAGAGGGGCATTTAGTACTCTGCCAATTTTTACTCTGGCATTTTTGTCTTACGGCACAACTACCATATTTGGACAATCAAAACTGACAAAAGACTCTCTCCAGATGGCTGCTAGTGCCATCGAAAAGTTTGAACCAGATACGATTCTTGCTTCGCCACGCTTTGTGCAAAATCTATCTGAGAGTGTCATGGCTTCAAATAAGACATTTGACTCAGTGCATAAAATCTATGTGGGTGGTGCACCTGTTTTTGCTAGCGCTCTGACGACGATCCAACAAGCTTTTGGTAGCGCTCATATTATCTCTGTCTATGGCTCCACTGAAGCCGAACCTGTAGCTCACCTGGAAATCGACTGCGCCAATCTTAAGCAAGCCATTAGTCAGGAGCGGCTTGGCTCTGGTATTTGTCAGGGCAAGCCCTGTCAGTCAGTACAGCTTTTAATTTTGCCCAGAGACTGGCAGGAGCATCTCGCTTGCAAGGCAGTAGTTGATGAGCAGTTGCTAAATACTCTGGCTTTGCCCGCTCACCAGATTGGCGCCATCGTAGTCAGTGGAGAGCATGTTGTTGAGCGCTATCTAAGTGGTACGGCGCCAAACAAGATTGTGACAAATGATGGCAAAGTCTGGCATGCCACTGGTGATGCTGGATATCTGGATAGTAAAGGTGAGCTTTATCTAGTGGGACGCATTGAGCAGCAAAGCATGCTGGTTAAAGACCGTTATCCTCTAATGGTTGAAGCCAGAGCCATGTCTTATAACAACATCAAAGCCTGTGCTTACGTAGAAGTCGATAACAAAGCAGTGCTGGTGGTCACAATCAAAGACAAAAGTGGTGCGTTGGACAATGAACTACTGACATTTTGCCGACTGCAAAACATCGCTATCAAGGCTATGAAAAATATACCGGTGGACAAAAGGCACCAGTCAAAAGTACTTTATCAAAAACTAAAAACTTCAGTCGCGACCCTTAGGAGTGTGGGTGCTGACAATGCCAGACCCTTCCTGTCTTTCAAAGGCTTCGACTTGAGAAGCCGAGACACTTATAGTGGATAGTTTGTTGCCGTGACCTAAAGTAACCATACGATCCTGCACAGCAAATATATCTTCGATATGTCTTGCCAGGGCTCTGCCCTGGGGAATGATTTGCTCAACAGTGGCTGTCAAATAATAGTCTGAATGAACACCACTGGTGAGAGAACTATTGCGCTCAGTGCCCCACAATGTGGCGAACTTCATCACCAGTGGCTTACCGGGCTGACACAATAGTGTCAGTTTGCGCTGAAAGCCCTGACTATTGATATCGATCTCACCAATAATCTGGTTAAATGTGTCTGGACCATTTGGCAATTGACCAACCATCTTGCCAGCTGGCACTCCCAGCTCCTGAGAAAGCACGTCTATCAGTGCTGAAAAGGAGGCAACACCTTGTAAATCAACTGTTTTTCCGGCTTCTGAGTTCATAAAGCGTTCTTCCGAGAGTGTTATCTTAAACCTTCCAAATGATGCCAGTTTTAGAAGAATTCTTCAAGTAGAGTAGATTTATGCAGACTAGCGATATAACTGATAACCAGCCGCCCACAAGCTCTGGCAAAGCCTCGTCGGTGCGTGAGTGGGCTGAGATGATCAAGCTGGAGCATACAGTTTTTGCTCTGCCTTTTGCTCTATCGGGTCTCATTCTGGCTATTCCCGGGCTGCCTGCTTGGAGCACAGTGGGTTGGACTGTACTGGCCTTTGCCAGTGCTCGAGGGGCTGCCATGACTCTCAATCGTCTTATTGATGCTCCTATAGATGCGCTCAATCCGCGCACTGCCGATAGAGCTATACCGGCTAATCGCATCAGTCGCAGCAAAGCCTTACTCTTTACCATCATTTGCTTTGCCCTTATGGTGTTTGCTGCTACAAAGCTACCGCCCATCTGTCTTATGCTTTCGCCCATTGCTGTTTTGTGGTTGAGCTTTTATAGTTTTACCAAACGTTTTACATGGCTCTGCCATATCGTTCTGGGTATTGCCCTGGGAGGAGCGGCATTGGGTGGATGGGTGGCTTCTTCTGGCGCGCTCATTGGTCCTGGTCCCTGGCTACTGGCACTGGCTGTTGTCACCTGGGTGGCCGGGTTTGACATCATTTACGCTTGTCAAGATTTTGATTTTGACAGAAGCAATAAACTATTTAGCATGCCTGCTAGATTTGGCGTGGCCGGCGCTCTCAAAATTTCACGAGGGCTCCATGTAATTACTGCTTTGATGTTACTTAGCCTTGGTCTTAGTCTGCATCTTGGCTTGTTTTACTATGTAGGCTTTGTGCTTGTCTGCGGCATGCTTATCTACGAGCACAGGCTGGTCCGCGCTGATGACCTGAGTCGGGTCAATGCTGCATTTTTTACTGTCAATGGTGTCGTCAGCATCTGTGCATTTTGCACATTTTTGCTCGACAAGCTAATGCGTCTGCCGTAATTTTTAAGGACTGACTTTGGCTTTGAGGTCGGGTACAAAATCAAGGCAATTGACTTCGCCATCGATTGAGGCAATGTATATTTTACCGTCGGCAATCAGTGGTTGCGCTTCTACTTCTTTGTGTAAAAACAGACGCCACTTTAGAGCACCACTTGCAGTGTCAAAGCCTTCCAGCCAGCCATCTCTCGACAGGCTCACTACAACGTTTTGCATATTAAGTAGAGCTGCTGCTGGTCTGCCTTTAAGTGGTGCTTTCCATTTTAGTGTGCCGTCATATTTTTCGCAGCAATAGAGCCATTTTGTTGAGCTAGCAAACATAATCGAAGTAAAGACAATCAAGCCACCACGATTGATTACGCCATCAACTGGATATTCCCAAATGAGACGTCCGGCTTCGACATCAAGGGCAAAAAAGGCGCCTGTCTGTGTGCCCATGTAGACTGTATCTACCGATGTTGCTGGCGTGCTAACTATGCGTCCAGATGCGACATACTTCCAATTTAATTTGCCCGAGGCAGAAGCAAGACTGTAAACGCTACCGCCTCTGGTGCCAAAATAAAAACTATCGCCGTGTACTTTGGGTTGAGCCATTATGGCGTCTTGCGCATTAAACTGCCATAGCTTGCGACCGGTGCGCACATCCAGTCCACAGACAAGACCTTTGAGGTCGCAAATAATGGCAGTATTGCCATGCAATGCTGGACTGGCAACATGACCTGAGTTGTTTTGATGCAGCCAGAGTCTCTTGCCGCTCTGGGGATCTAAGGCATGGGTCTGACCAAGGCAGTCGCTAACAATGAGCTTGTCTGCTGTATATAGAGGCGTGGTCAATACTGGCGCGCCGCAGTCGTATTTAAAGACTGCTTTGCCATCAGTACTCTGTATGGCATAAAGTCTGCCATCGCTAGATGGACAGTAAATAATATTGCCTTCGCGGTTAAGCACTGGTGTTGTTGACCAGCCGATAGGCCCACTGGTTTTAAAGGTCCAACGCGTTACTTCCGGTATCGAAGTCGAGCGCGCCGAGCTGATGTGTTCCAGTTTGTTGTGCGAAACACCTGGATTTTTACTGTCATTTCTCTTTGCACCCTGACTAGTCCCTGTATTAGTCAAACTGCCGACTTGTGGAGTATTTGCTATTTTGGGATTACTACTTTTTTGTGCACTTTGATCTGGTGCTGGCTTAGCACTTTGACTTTGATCGGCCAAATCTTTTGATGTGCCAGGGCTGTTTTCATTCTTTGCAGTCGGCTCACTAGCTGTGCTCTGATTCTTGCTTGTTTGCTCTGCCGCTTTTTGAGCGGCAGCCTCTGGATTGCCGGTGGATGTTTTTACTACTTTGGTGGTATCGACACCTTCGTCTCTATTTTTAGACTGGGCCCGTATTTGCTTTAGTTTCTCTTCGGGCAAATCGCGCTGTTTGACGAGGTCGGCCTGGTCTTTTACTTGTGGTTTAGGGGGATTTTCGGCGGCGCCTATGTTACTCTGGATTTGGCTCTGGCTCTGGCTCTGGCTTTGACTTTGACCATCGCCATCGTCCAGTCGTTTTGGATCGAGTCTGTTTGATAAACCCATACGGGCTACTCTCAGCTCAAAGATCAGATCATCGATAATGCCCAGTACGTCAGTCATGGAGCGGTAGCGCTCATCGGGCGTTTTGGCCATCATGCGTTTAATGACTCTATCAAGCACGTCTGGCACTAGAGGATTGAGTCTGTGGGCTGATGGTACTGGCGATGATGTGTGTTTCATGGCCATTTCAATCATGCCTTGAGCGCGAAATGGTAGCTGCCCTGTGCACATCTCAAAAAATAGAATGCCCATGGAATAAATATCAGAGCGGTGATCTTGTTGCTCTCCGCGGCATAGCTCAGGTGACATATAGGCAGGAGTACCCATACCCTTGGTGGCGCTATTGAGATAAACCCGACCGACCAGGAGGCGAGCTAGACCAAAGTCGCCGATTTTGAGGTCGCCTTCGTTGGTGATAAAGATGTTGTCGGCTTTGACGTCTTGATGGATTACTCCTCTTTTGTGGGCAAAGGAGAGTCCGGAAGCAAGCTGCTTCATCCAGTGTAAACAGTGCTCCAGTGGCAGTGGACCCTGGGTGACACGAGCGGCCAGGTTGCCGCCCGGCAGATATTCCATGGCCACAAAATGGTGATCGCGCCCGGCCCGGGACTCTACGCCGATGTCATAGACCGTCACTATATTTGGATGCTCTAGTTGGGCCGCCAGTCTTGCTTCTTCTCTAAAAACATCGAGATTTTTTTTGTCTGCCATAAGACCTGGCAAAAGCATTTTAACTGCCACATCTCTTAAAAGAAGCTCATCTCGGCAGTGATAGACAACACCCATGCCGCCCACGCCGATTTCTTCGAGGACAGTATAGTGACCGTCCTCGAGTTTTTCTCCTCGTGCAAATATTCTAGGGGGCATATTGATTGGCGAACTGGTAAGGGTGACTTTGAGGTTTGGAGTAATGATTCTACTATTTTGCCCATAACATATCCGGCGGTCGCGCCTTACCTTAGCGTTTGTCAAGAAACAACTGAGGCAAAGGCGCTAAAATGCCAGAGTCAATACTGCCCGACGGAAAAATGCCATGAATCAGTCAGATTTAGGACCGAATTTGTACCAGACTGAAGGAACCGAGCTCAAATCTGGCGCTCAAAGCGAAGGGCAAAACGAGTTTGAAGTTTATCCTGGCAGTGAAGCTACTTTTATGGGGCAGTCGCTGATTGCCTATGGCGCCCAGGTCTTGACCAGCGAGGCTGACGCCATTGTCGCCATGCGCAATCGTCTGGCTCCCTCTTTTGAGCATGCTATCGAGCTTTTATTAGAATGTACCGGCAAAGTCGTAGTGACCGGTATGGGTAAATCTGGTCATATCGGCACCAAAATAGCTGCTACCTTTGCCTCCACGGGCACTCCCGCCTTTTTTGTCCATCCTGCTGAGTTGCGTCATGGCGACTTTGGTATGCTCGATGACAGAGACCTGGTTATTGCTCTGTCCAGCTCTGGTGAGACTCAAGAAATCAAGCTAGTGCTTGAGCCTATCAAGCGTACCGGGCTTAAACTAATTGCTTTGACTGGCAATCTCAGCTCCACTCTGGCTAAATTTGCCGATGTGGTCCTCGATGTCAGCGTCGACAAAGAAGCTTGCCCTCTCAATCTTGCTCCGACTTCATCCACCACCGCCACACTGGCAATGGGAGATGCTCTGGCCATGACCTTGATGGCGGTCAAAGGCATCGAACCAGAAGATTTTGCTAAGAGCCATCCGGGCGGCAGTCTTGGTCAAAAGCTAATAACAGTCGAGTCAATTATGCGCTCCGGCATGGATGTGCCGATTGTTTCTCTCGATGCCACCCATGAGATGGTTATCCAGGAGATCACCAGAAAGAAATTGGGCTTTACTGTGGTCTGCGAAGATGACGGTAAACTCCGTGGCATCATCACAGATGGTGACTTGAGGCGCAGTCTGGTCAAATTCCGCGACCAAGTCTTCGAAAAGTGCGCTCGCGAAATTATGACAACTTCGCCCAAGACAATTTCTTCTCAGTCACTGGCTGTAGAAGCGCTTAAATTGATGGAAAAATATTCAATTTCTGATTTGCTTATAGTCGATAGCGTGCAAAGACCAATTGGTTTAATTGACCTCAAAGACTTGCTCAGAGCAGGCATTATCTAATAGGTTTTTGCCGGTCAGCTAAAAACTGCTTTTGTTCTGCTTCTCTAGCCTGGCGCATTGCTTCTGCGGCAGTGCCGTGGACGTCGCGGTAAGGTACACGAGAGCTGGTTTGTAAGCGCTCTTGCTCACTTTGAGGCAAATTAGCGATGTAATCGTTTTGCCTGCTATCTAGCCAGGACTGATTAAGAGGTCGGGCAGTAGCCAATGTCCCGCCATTTTTGCCGCCTAATTTGGCAGTTTGATAAACGCTAAAGCCATTGTCCAGCATGGCACCTCTTACAGCGCTGGCGCAAGAATAGGTAAAGAGGGCTGAGGGAGCCAGTTTTAGCATTTGTTTGTAGGCGCCAAAGACTTCGCTTGTCCAGAGTCTTGGTACCTTTTGTGGTGCAAAGGGATCATGATAGATCAGTCCTACCTTGCTATCGCTAAGATCTTGTTGTAGAGCCTGTCTCAGGTCATTATCTAAAAGACGCGCTTTGATATTGACCTTGCCAGCGCTAAAACATTGCCAGTCCTTACTTTTAAATGAGCCAATTATCTTGTTTTGCATGCCCTGATCAAAACAAGCAAAATGCTGCTGGTCCAACACTAGTGGCAGTGACTGAGCGACAAATTCAGGATCGTTATCCAGAGCTGTAACTGTCAGATTGATTGACCTATCGAGCTTTAAAAGCTGCTCCACTAAGACAAGAGTGTTGTAACCCATGCCAAAGCAGATATCCAGCAAGACTAAATCAGCCTGGTCCTGACTGAGTAGCTCTATTGTCGGCAGGGCATAGTTGAGCAGAGCCTCGCCGTAAGCACCCTGCCGATTATGATAAAGCTCGCCTAAATCTGCCTTTTGGGCAGTTATGGAGCCGTCTTGCGTAGTGACAAAACTTTTCACCAGGTCATCACTATTTTGCCCAGATTGTTGTCTGCTTCCATATGTTTATGGGCTTCGACAATCTGATCTGCACTATAGACTTTGTCAATTACCGGTCTTAGAGCCGGTTTATTGCCGCCAAACAGAGGCATCATTTCTCTGGCAAAACTCTGGGTTACATTGATTTTTTGATCGAGAGAGCGCGCTCTCAGTGTTGTACCAGTAATCTGCAAACGCCTCGATAAAACCATAGACAAATTGATATCGCAGTTAGTGCCAGCTAACAGTCCAATAAGTATGATTTTAGCCCTTGGTGCGGCACATTTAATGTCTTGGGCAAGATAGTCACCACCGACTAGTTCGACAAATAAATCGATACCGCTTGTAGTGGCAAGAATTGTCTCAGCAAAGCCCTCTGCATTAACTGGAATAAAATTGTCGCCCAGTAGTTTAGCTGCCTCACTCAATTTATCTGCATTGCGAGAAGTGCCATAAACAGTGGCGTTTAAGCACTGAGCAATTTGTGCTGCGGCCAGTCCCACGCCACTACCAACAGCATTGATTAAGACCCTCTGACAGGACTTTAAATTGCCTTGCAAACACATGGCATCAAAAGCAGTGATATAAACTTCAGGTATGGCTGCCGCTTCTACGGGGCTGAGTTGTGCAGGCACAGCAATCGCCGTGAGTTGATGAGCCACCACATATTGAGCATAGCCGCCTCCACCAAGCAGCCCCAGCACGCGATCGCCTGGCTTAAAGCTGGTTACCCTGGCTCCCACACTAGAGACTAAGCCCGTATATTCCAGCCCTGGCACATCAGCAGGCACGCCAGGCGGGGCGGGATAGCGCCCTTTGCGTTGCACTATATCGGCTCTGTTTATGCCAAAAGCCTGGACTTGTACCAGAATCTCTTCTGGTCCGCATTCCGGCGCGTCCCTGTCCACCATCTCCAGTACTTCTGGTCCACCGGGCTGACTTATTCTTATTGCTTTCATCTTATCTTTACCAAATTTTCAATAACGAATAGTAGCTAATGAGCTTTTAGCTCTCGACAATTCATCCTTACAACCCTATCTTTAAGAGGTGCATTATAAGGGTTTGTCATGGCCAGGGATAAAATTGCTAGCGAAGATCAGGATATAACCGGAGGCTTTAGCGCCGTACCTGACAATCAATCTGCT
>Ga0075163_10000379_pt1 | contig 56740 bp, 47 predicted proteins | sample JI1023141ADNA_FD_71478 | JGI IMG/M metagenome (GOLD analysis project Ga0075163, IMG submission 71478) | Wastewater effluent complex algal communities from Wisconsin, to seasonally profile nutrient transformation and Carbon sequestration -... | ecosystem: Engineered > WWTP > Effluent > Algae... | reverse complement strand
GCGAAAGCTCGGTGCCTTGTGCCGGCAATACGGTGGGCGGCTGCAAGGGCGTGACCCGCTGAGCCAGCTCAGTAGCGTTCCGTAAAAGACAAAGGCCATGCCGCTAGGCATGGCCTTTGTCTTTCAGCGGGGAAAATCAGCTGGCCATTTCGACCGGCGCAATGAAGACGTATCCCTGCGAGCGCAGCGTCTTGATGAAGCCGGTGCCGTCGACCTGTTTGCCCAGGATGCGCCGAATCTGGCTGACATGGACGTCGATGATCCGGTCGTAAGGAACGTATTCGCGTTTCAGGACGCGGGAGAGTTGCTCGCGGGAGAGCGGCTCGAAGGGATGTTCAAGAAAAGCGGCGAGCAGGGCGTAGCCGGAGACACCAAGGGATGTCGGTGTACTGCCGGGGCGGGATAGTTCGCGCGAGGCAGTGTCCAGGGTCCAGTCGCCGAAAACCAGTCGTCGCATGTCGCTTCGCGAAACGGTCGGTCGTTGGCATCGGCGCAGCAGACCGCGAATGCGGGCAAGCAGCTCGCGCATGTTGCAGGGCTTGGGGAGGAAGTCATCGGCGCCGATTTCGATGCCGATGATGCGCTCGATTTCGTCGGATCTTGTCGAGTGGATGAGGACGGGGATTTCGGATGTTTGTCGCAACTGGCGTAGCAGTTCAAGACCGTCGACATCGGGCAGGCTCAGATCAAGAATGATGACGTCGGGCTTTTCTTCCAGTCGGCGCCACATCGTGGCGCCGTTTTCGGCGAAGATACTTTCGATCCCTGCCGTGGCAAGAGTCGAACCGAGCACATGGCGGGTACCTGGATCGTCTTCAACAATGAGCGCGGTCTGGCGCATGGTTTCTGTTTCGGAAATGCAGCGAAGCTTTGATTGTAATCCAATGTAAAGAAAAGGAAATGTTTTACGATTCTTTAACATTGAGGCGCAATATCGAGAGAGAATCGTTACTTTGAGGTGTTCCCAAATTTCTGTTTTTTTCCATACTTCTCTTGTCCGATGTCCGTTCCCCGTTCGCTTGATGGTTTCGACGTGATCGGCGCGGTCGAGCGCATGCTCGATCAGCCTGATCTCTGGTGGCAGGCAGTCGGTTTGTTCGTTGAACATTTTGCCGACTGGGATGCCCTGTGGCAGGCATGCATCGGCAACGACATGCTGGAGCGAAAACGTGTCCATGCCGTACGCAGCGCTGCGGCGAACGTCGGTGCCTTGCAACTGGCAAATGCGGCCGGACGGCTTGAGGATGTCTTGCTCAAACGCATGGCCGGCGAGACTGCCGGGGATACGGAGAGTCTGCGGGCTGGGTTGCGCGATGCTTTTCAGCATGCTTGGCGGTCCGCTGCAAACGCCTGGCAGACCAACCGGCCGGGACCGGGGGGGCGGGCATGACGCTGGGCCCGACCGTCTCCTTGCGCTCCCGTCTGGCGCGCATCAATTTTTTCGCATTGGCGTCTGCGATGGCCTTCGTGGCCGTCTTCGTCCTGTTGACCTCAGGCTGGGTGATGGTCGAAGAGCATGTGGGAGAGGGTTACGCGCATCTCAACCTGCTCAAGGAGGAGCTGCCCGAGACGTTGGCGGAAAAAGGCCGGGAGGCTGCCGGGCGCCGGTTGGCGCTGCTGCGCGCCATGCCGCATTTGCATTCGGTGGCGGTATTCCGCGCTGATCTTTCTCCGTTGGCGGCCTATGGCAGCGACGGCCGGCCTGGGGCGGGTTCGTTTCCGCTGGTTGCTGAGCCCAAGGCCGGGCACGTGTTTTCCTGGCGCCGGATCGATTTCTACGCCCCCCTGGCACTGGCTGGCGAGGCGCCGGGCTGGCTGCGCCTGAGCCTTGATCTGACGACGATCTACGGGCAGTTGCTTGGCTATCTTGGGTTGATCATGCTCGAAATCGCCGCAGCGCTGGCGATTGCCCTGCGCCTGCAGGCGCGCCAGGTGGAAAGGCTGATGGCCCCGTTGCAGGACCTGAATCGCCACATGGCCGAGGTATCGGTCGGCCGTCTCGATATCCGCGCGGATGAAGGCGGGGTTACCGAAATTGCCAGGCTGGCGTCGGGATTCAACCAGATGATCGAACAGATTCGCGAGCGCGACCATTGGCTGTCGACGCATCTCGGCAATCTCGAGCAGATCGTCGACCAGCGGACGCGCGAACTGCGTCTCGCCAAGGAATCGGCTGAGGCGGGCAGCAGGGCGAAGAGTGAATTTCTGGCGACGATGAGCCACGAAATCCGGACGCCGATGAATGGCGTGCTGGGCATGACCGAACTGCTGCTTGCTACGAAGCTGGAGCCTACCCAGCGGCAGTTTGTCGAGGCGGTCGAGCGGTCGGGCAAGAATCTGCTCGGCATCATCAACGACATTCTCGACTTTTCGAAAATCGAGTCGGGCAAGCTGGAACTCGATGTGCAGGATTTCGACCTGCGCAGCCTGCTCGAGGAGTCGCTGGAGCTTTTCGCGCAGCCGGTGGGCAAGAAGGGGCTGGAGTTGCTGGCCGACCTGCCGCCGGAGGAGACGCTGGTCGTCCGCGGTGACCCGTTGCGTCTGCGACAGGTGGTGACCAACCTGCTAGGCAATGCCGTCAAATTTACCGAAACGGGCGAGATCCTGCTGCAGCTGGCAATCCGTGAGCGCAGCGAAAGCGGCTTGAAATTCGCCTTGATCGTCAAGGACACCGGGATTGGCGTTCCGCTCGACGCGCACGAGAAGATCTTCGAGGATTTCGCCCAGGCGGATAGTTCGACGACGCGCCGCTATGGTGGAACGGGTCTCGGCCTGGCCATTTGCAGCAGCCTGGTCGGCATGATGGGCGGGACTATCAGCGTCGACAGCAGGCCGGGACAGGGGGCCTGTTTCACCGTCGAGCTTTGTTTGCCGCCGGGCCGCCTGCCTGAGGCCGCGGAGGCACCCGCGCAGACCGATGCCAGGCAGGGGCGGCTGCTGGTCGTCGACGACAACGCGACTCAGTGCGAGATCCTGCTCAAGCAGATTCGCAGCCGTGGACTGGCCGCCGACCTGGCGGGTTCCGGCGTGGCGGCGCTGGCCTCGGCAAGGAGTGCTGCCGCCGATGGTGAGCCGTACGCCTTGTTTCTGATCGACATGCAGATGCCGGATATTTCCGGCGTGGATCTGGTGCGCGCCATGCGAGCCGATGCTGGGCTGGCAGCGACGCCAGTGATTTTGTTTGCGCCGCTCCACGAGTCGCCAGGCAACACGGGGGAGGTGGGCGGATTGAATGTGGCGGCGTGGTTGCCGAAGCCATTTCGCCAGGCTGACCTGTTTGCTGCCATCGAGGCGGCGCTCGGCAAGTGCATTGTGCAGCCTGGCGGAGAGGACGCGGGAGCACTGCCGCGTCGCCTGCGCGGCCGGGTCCTGATTGCCGAAGATAACGAAAGCAACCTGATCGTCGCCCGCGTTCAGCTCGAACGTATCGGGCTGGACGTCGTCTCGGCCGGCGACGGCCGGCAGGCGCTCGACATCCTGGCGAGCGATGCCGTCGATCTGGTGTTGATGGACTGCCAAATGCCTGAGCTCGACGGTTTTGCGGCGACTGCCGCCCTTCGCGAGCGCGAGGCGGGCACCGATCGTCATCTGCCGGTCATCGCGATCACCGCCAACGCCATGAAGGGCGATCGAGAACGCTGCCACGCGGCGGGGATGGACGACTATCTGTCGAAACCCTATACCGGCGAGGAGTTGCTCGCAGTCCTCGCGCGCTGGTTGCCGGCTGAGCGCCGCAAGACGCCTCCGACCCCCGGGCCGTCTCCGGTTCAGGTGGTGGCTGAGGTCGACCAGGCCGCTCCGCCGCTCGATCTCGCGGCCTTCGACAAAATCCGTGCGTTGTCGTCGGCGGGGGGCGAAACTCTGGTCCGTCAGGTCGTGGAGGCTTACTTGAAGGCTGCCGAACGGGAATGGGCCCGTTTCGACCAGGGATTGGCCGATGGCGATGCAGCACTGCTGGCGAATGCTGCCCATGCACTCAAGTCGAGCAGTTTCAATGTCGGGGCGAATGTCTTTGCGTCGCTGTGCCAGGAGGTCGAGCAACTGGGGCGCGAAGGACGGATGCGTCGTTTGCTCGGCCGGGTGGATGCCTTGCAGGTTGAGTGGCGGCGTGTCGAGGCGGCGTTGCGTAGCGTGTTGGCGGCTTTGCCGTCATGAATCGAGCCCCCTGGCGCGTGCTGGTTGCCGACGACGATCCGACAGCGGCCTTGCTGTCGCGGGCCGCGCTGGCCGGCGACGATTTTCTGCCGACCATTGTTGACCGCGGCGATCTGGCGCTGTCGGCATTCCAGAGGGAAAGCTTCGACATAGCCTTGCTCGACGTCGAGATGCCGGGGCTGGATGGTTTCGAGGTTTGTGCTGCGATCCGCCAGAGCCACGGGCCAGCCTTTCCTGTCGTTCTGGTCAGCGGCCGCAGCGATCCCGATTTTCTGGTCCGGGCACTTTCGCTTTCCGCCGAAGTGATCGTCAAGCCGGTGAACTGGGCGTCGCTGGCGGAGCGTTTGCGCAGCCTGTTGAGGACTTCCGGCGCCTGATCCCGGCGTTTCGCGCGGTGCCACCCGGCCGGTTGTGGTAGAATCGGGAAAAGTGGCGACAATGCCAGGCGCGCGGTACGAACAGGGGGGCTCATGCGATATCGAAATTCTTGGCGGCAAAGGTGCCAGTTTTTTGTTTTTGCCCTTTTTTTGGCATCGACCGTAGCATTTGGCCAGGAGGCGCGCCCGCTCACCCGGGGGCAGACGCTGTACCTGCCGATCTACTCGCACATGCTGTACGGCAATCTCGGCAAGAGCGGCAAGGCCTCGTACGTGCTCCTTTCGGCGCTGGTTTCGATCCGCAACGCCGATGCCAAACGGCCGATCCGCGTGCTTTCGGCAAAATATTTCGACACCAACGGCAAGCAGCTTGGCGATCGGGTGCCGACGCCGGTCGTCGTGCCGCCGCTCGGCACGCTGGAACTGTTCGTTGAACTGAACGACGCATCCGGCGGCTCAGGCGCCAACTTCATCATCAAGTGGGACGCCGAACAGCCAGTCAACCCGCCGCTGGTCGAGTCTCTGCACGCGAACATGGATGGCGGCAAGGCCGTCGTCTTCATGACGCAGTCGGTGCCGCTGGCAGAATAGGCGAGGCCGTCTTGTCCGTCATCAAGCCCTCGCAGACCGGTTACATCGTCCGCCTTGTCTGGCTGGCCGTTGGCCTGCTGTTCGCCGTTCACCTGTTCGGCACCATCGGCTACATGGTGCTGACCGAGGGCAAGTATTCGTGGTTCACCTGCTTCTACATGACCTTCATCACCGTCGCCACCATCGGCTTCGGCGAAATCATCGACATGTCGAGCAACCAGCCCGCGCGGATACTGACCGTGGTCATCGGCATCCTCGGCGCCGGCAACCTGTCGCTGCTTTTTTCGGTGGTGACCGTGGCGCTGCTCGAAACCGACCTCAATGGAACATTGCGGAGAAAACGCATGGAAAAGGCGATCAAGAAACTGAAGGGGCATTACATCCTGTGCGGCTTTGGCCGGGTCGGGCGCAACATCGCGCACGAGCTGGAAGCGACCAACCGCCACTTTGTCGGCATCGACGAGGAACTGCACTTCCTGGAAGAGTACAAGGAAAAGAACCCCGGCTTCCTGTACCTGCATGGCGATGCCAGCGACGACGACATGCTGCTCGCTGCCGACCTGGAGGATGCCAAGGGCCTGTTCGCGGTGACCGGCGACGATTCACGCAATCTGATGATCGTCATCACCGCCAAGCAGTTGAAGCCGGCGCTGCGTGTTGTCGCCCGCTGCACCGAGCAACGCAACATCGAGAAGATGCGCAAGGCCGGCGCCGATGCCATCGTCTCGCCGGACTTCACCGGCGGCATGCGCATCGCCTCGGCGATGATCCGGCCGCACGTGGTCTCCTTCCTCGACGAGATGCTGAAATCCGAAAAGAACCTGCGCATCGAGGAGGTCCCGGTCCCGGCTGGCTTCATTCCAAAACCGCTTGGCACCCTGACGCTGCGCAGCGCCAATTATGTTTTCCTAGCCGTGCGTGAGCGCAACGGCAGTTGGCAGTTCAATCCGGACAAGGATTTCATGCTCAAGCCGGGGTTCATGCTGATCGCCATGGCCAGTCCGGTCGGTCGTACCGAAATCGAGACGCTGCTGATCGAAATGGCCACCTGAGCGGCAGGCGATGCATCTCACCCATGGCTGCCAGGCGGCCGGCAACAATTTTTCAATGGAGAAGATAATGAACAAAATGATCGTGATTTCTGGAGCTTGCCTGCTACTTTCCGGTTTCGCCCAGGCCTCGCCGGAACTGGCCAAGGCCAAGAACTGCATGACCTGCCATGCTGTCGACAAGAAGATCGTCGGGCCGGCCTACAAGGACATCGTCGCCAAACGGGCTGCCGAGAAGGGGGCTGAAGCGGCGCTGGCCGCCAAGATCAAGAACGGCAGCAAGGGCGAGTGGGGCAATGTCCCGATGCCGGCCAACAACGTGACCGATGCCGAAGCGGCGACGCTGGCAAAATGGGTTCTCAGCCAGAAGTAAGTCCCTGCCCACGATAAAACGAACCGAGAGAGCATGAAAGCACTCACCCAGGAACAGATGCGCCGGCGCTGGATTGCCCTAGGCATCGTCGCGCTGGCCTACATCCTGTCCTTCTTCCAGCGCTTTGCGCCGGCCGGCGTCGCGCCCGATTTGGCGTCGGCCTTCCAGACTTCGGCCGCTTCGCTCGGCGTGCTGGCGGCGACCTATTTCTACGTTTATACGTTGATGCAGATCCCGACCGGCATCCTGGCGGATACCCTGGGGCCGCGGCGCATTCTGGCCATGGGTGGGCTGATCGCCGGCGCCGGCAGTTTCATGTTTGGCCTGGCGCCGACGCTGGACATGGCGCTGTTCGGACGGACGCTGATCGGCCTGGGCGTGTCGGTGACCTTCATCGCCATGCTCAAGCTGGTCGCTGTGTGGTTCGAGGAAAGCCGCTTTGCGACCATCGTCGGCATCTGCATGCTGATCGGCAACCTCGGCTCGGTGCTGGCCGGTGCACCGCTGTCGGCCATGGCCCAGGCGACTGGCTGGCGCGGCGTGTTCATCGGCGTCGGCGTTGCTTCGCTGGTGCTCGGCGCGCTGTGCTGGCTGATCGTCCGCGATGCGCCAGAGTCGGCGGAGAGCGCCGCCCGGCCGCGTTTCGACCGCACTGCCGTGCTGAGCAGCCTGCTGTCGGTCGTTCGCAACCGCGACACCTGGCCAGCCGTTCTGGTCAATACCGGCATGTCCGGCGCCTTCTTCACCTTCGCCGGGCTGTGGGCGACGCCTTACCTGATGCAGGTACATGGCATGGCGCGTTCGGTGGCCACCACCCATTTGTCGCTGTGGTTCGGCGGCTTCGCCGTCGGCTGCCTGTTCATCGGCGGCCTGTCCGACCGCCTGGGCCGGCGCAAGCCGGTGCTGATCGCCGCCTCGCACGTGTATGGGGCGATCTGGCTGGTCTGGCTGTCCTGCGTGACCATGCCGCTCACCGTTTCCTACGCGCTGTTTGCGCTGATGGGCTTGTCCACGGCCGGCTTCAGCCTGACCTGGGCCTGTTCCAAGGAGGTCAATCCGCCGCTGCTGTCGGGCATGTCGACCAGCGTCGCCAATATGGGCGGATTCCTGACCGCGGCCTTGCTGCAGCCCTTCGTCGGCTGGGTCATGGACCTTGGCTGGCAGGGCGAAATGGTTGGCGGCGCGCGGGTGTACGACGTACAAACCTGGCAGCACGGGGTGCTGGTGGTGGCCGTATGCGCCATCCTCGGCGCGGTTTCCGGTTGGTGGATCAGGGAAACCCGCTGCCGCAACATCTGGAAAGCTAGTTGTTAGTTGTTGGTCGGTAGTTGTTAGCGGGGTTTGAGGGCGCCTGGGCGCCCTTGTTTTTGCTAAAAACTGGCGACTAACAACTAACAACTAAACGCCTTGTGCTCCTCTTATAAATTAGCGTATGCTTATATATATGGACGCAAACATACTTCGCTTTTCGGTTTTTGGCCTTTTTTTGGCATCGACCGTAGCATTCGCCGCCGAGCCGCTGCCGGTTATCACCGTCAAGCCGCATGCCGTCGACGTGGCCTTTCCGGCCGAGTCGCTGGTCGAGGCGGTGCAGCAGACGACGGTCGGCGCCCAGGTCGCTGGCCGGGTGCTGGAAGTGAAGGTCGATGCCGGGCAGACGGTCAAGAAGGGCGATCTGCTGATGCGCATCGACGCCCGCGAGGCAGCCGAAGCGGCTCGGGCGGCCGAGGCGCAGTACGCCAATGCCAAGGTCAGTTACGATCGCACGAAAAGCCTGGTCAGCCAGAAGTTCATGAGCGCCGCGGCGCTCGACAAGGCCAGGGCCGACCTCGATGCCGCCGCCGCCAATCGTTCTGCCGCCGGGGCCAGCCAGAGCCACGCGACTATCGTCGCGCCGATGACCGGCATCGTTGCCCGTCGCCACGCCGAACTCGGCGATATGGCGATGCCTGGCGCGCCGCTGTTTACGATCTACCAGCCGGGCAGCCTGCGCGTCACCGCCAGCATTCCGCAATACCGGCTGAAGGACATGCGTGCCGTGACGACGGCCCGCGTCGAATTCCCCGAACTGGGCAAGTGGGTCGATGCCGTCAAGGTCCAGTTGCTGCCGACCGCCGACGCCGCCACTCACGTCTCGCAGGTGCGCGTCACGCTCCCCGATGTGCCGGAAGCGACGCCGGGCATGTTCGCCCGCGTCCATTTCGTGACCGGCCGGGCCGAAAAGTTGACCGTGCCAGCCACTGCCGTGGTTCGTCGTGGCGAGGTGGCCGCCGTTTATCTGCAGCTGCCTGACAGCCGCCTGAGCCTGCGCCAGTTGCGTCTCGGCGATGCGGTCGGGTCGGGCGAGATCGAAGTGCTGGCCGGCTTGGCGGCCGGCGACCGGGTGGTCACCGATCCGGTCACGGCGGCCATCGCCCTGAAGGCATCGGCTGAAAAGCCGCTGGCCGACCGCAAGTAAGCCCACAACAATATCGGCCGCAGCCGGAGAGCGATGCTGTAACTGCCCCGCCGGGGCACTGTGTCTGGAGGAGATAGCAATGGCTCACATCGTGATTGTCGGCGCCGGACTGGGCGGCATGCCCATGGCCTTTGAGATGCGAGAAGCAGCCCGCCCGGGCGACCGGGTGACCGTAATCGCCAACACCACGAAATTCCATTTCGTCCCCTCGAACCCGTGGGTGGCCGTGAACTGGCGCCAGCGCGAGGAGATCGAACTGGAGATCGAGCCGCTGCTCGGCAAGCATCACATCGGCTTCATCCCGGTCGGCGTCAAGCGCGTCCACCCGGACGAGAAGCGCCTGGAACTCGACGACGGGCGCAGCGTCGAGTACGACTTCCTGGTCCTGGCTACCGGCCAGCGGCTGGCCTTCGACGAAATCGAGGGCTTCGGGCCGCAGGGCCATACCCAGTCAATCTGCCATGTCGACCATGCGGCCAAGGCCAGCGGCGTGTGGGCAGATTTTGTCGCTGATCCCGGCCCCATTGTCGTCGGCGCCGTGCAGGGAGCCTCCTGCTTCGGCCCGGCGTACGAATTCACGATGATCATGGAAACCGACCTGCGTCGGCGCAAGATTCGTGACCGCGTGCCGATGACCTTTGTCACTTCCGAGCCCTACATCGGCCACCTCGGCCTGAGCGGGGTCGGCGATTCGAAGGGGCTGATGGAGTCGATGTTCCGCGACAAGCACATCAAGTGGATCTGCAACGCCAAAGTCAGCCGCGTCGAGGCCGGCAAGATGTTCGTCACCGAGCATGACGAGGACGGCAAGCCTAAGCGCGAGCATGAACTGCCATTCAAGTATTCGATGATGCTGCCGGCCTTCAAGGGCGTCGAGGCGGTGTTCGGCATCGAGGGGCTGACCAATCCGCGCGGCTTCATCCTGATCGACCAGCACCAGCGCAATCCCAAGTATCCCGAGATCTTTGCCGTCGGCGTCTGCGTTTCGATTCCGCCGGTGGAAGTGACGCCGGTGCCGACCGGCACGCCAAAGACCGGCTACATGATCGAGTCGATGGTCACCGCCACCGCCAGGAACATCCGCGCCGTGCTCGACGGCAAGCCGCCGACTGAAAAAGCGACCTGGAATGCCGTCTGCCTGGCCGACTTCGGCGACAGCGGCGCCGCCTTCGTGGCGCTGCCGCAGATTCCGCCGCGCAACGTCAACTGGTTTGCCCACGGGAAATGGGTGCATGTGGCCAAGGTGGCCTTCGAAAAATACTTCATGCACAAGATGAAAAAGGGCACGACCGAGACCGTCTTTGAAAAGATCGTCATGGACGCGCTCGGCATCATGAAACTGAAAGGCAAGTAAGCCATCTATGAGCAGTAGCAAGGATTTCGGCATTTCCGGACGTATCGCGCGAGCCTTCCAGGCCTCGCGGATGACCCCGCTGCTGGCGCTGGTCGCCTTTCTGATGGGCGTCTTCGCCACGCTGGTGACGCCGCGCGAGGAAGAGCCGCAAATCGACGTGACCATGGCTGACGTGCTGATCGCCTTCCCCGGCGCTTCGGCCAAGGATGTCGAGAACCTCGTCGCGCGGCCGGGCGAGCAGGTGCTCTCAAGGATGCATGGCGTCGAGCATGTTTACTCGATGGCGCGACCCGGCATGGCAGTGATCACCGTCCAGTTCGATGTCGGCGTCAAATACAACGATGCGGTCCTGCGCCTCTACGACACCGTGCATTCGCACCGCGACTGGCTGCCGGCCAACCTCGGCGTCATGGAGCCGGTGATCAAGCCGCGCGGCATCGACGATGTGCCCATCGTCGGCCTGACCTTCTGGACCACCGACCCGACACGCTCGGCCTACGACCTGCAGCAGGTGGCGCGCGCCCTGGAAATCGAACTGAAGCGGATCAAGGGAACGCGCGACGTATCGACGCTGGGCGGCCCTGACCACGCCATCCGTGTGTTGATGGATGCCGAACGGATGAACGCCTTCGGCGTCACGCCGCAGGACATCGCCGGCGCACTGAAGGTGTCCAACGCGCTGCAATCGTCGGGCAGCCTGACTGCCGGCAATCGCGAAGTACTGGTCCAGACCGGCACTTACCTCGAAACCGCCGCCGACGTGAAGCGCCTGGTAGTGGCCGTCCGCGGTGACGAAAAAGCGCGCAAGCCGATCTACCTGAGCGACGTCGCCACGGTCGAGGACGGCCCCGACCAGCCCAGGCGCTACGCCTGGTTCGGCAACAAGGATGGCGAATTCCCGGCGGTGACCATCCAGTTGTCCAAGCAGCCGGGCGTCAATGCGGCCGATGTGGCAAATGCTACGGTCACCCGGATAAATGACCTGAAAAACACGGTGATCCCGGACGGCGTCGAAGTCACCGTCACCCGCAACTACGGCGAAACGGCGACCGAGAAAGCGCAGAAGCTGATCGGCAAGCTGATCTTCGCCACCGCTTTCGTCGTCGCGCTGGTTTTCTTCGCGCTCGGCCGGCGCGAGGCGGTGATCGTCGGCGTCGCTGTGACATTAACCCTCGCCGCGACGCTGTTCGCCTCTTGGGCCTGGGGCTTCACGCTGAACCGGGTGTCGCTGTTCGCGCTGATCTTCTCGATCGGCATCCTGGTCGATGACGCCATCGTGGTGGTCGAGAACATCCATCGCTGGCAGGGGCTGTATCCGGATAAAACGCTGCTCGAAATCATCCCAGGCGCCGTCGACGAAGTCGGCGGGCCGACCATCCTGGCCACCCTGACGGTGATCGCCGCGCTGCTGCCGATGGCCTTCGTGACCGGCCTGATGGGGCCGTACATGAGCCCGATCCCGATCAACTCGTCGATGGGCATGGCCATCTCGCTGGCCGTCGCCTTCGTCGTCACGCCGTGGCTGGCCGCCAAATTGATGAAGTCGCACGGCAGCGCCCATGGTGAACATCAGCCCTCGAAGCTCGACGCCAAACTCGACAGCACCTTCCGCAAACTGCTGACGCCTTTCCTTGATCCGCTGAACGGCGGCAAGGCCCGCTTCAAGCTGGCCGTCGCTGTCGTGCTGATGATCCTCGGTTCGGTGTCGCTGGCGTATTTCCAGTTGGTCGTCCTAAAGATGCTGCCCTTCGACAACAAGAGCGAGTTCCAGATCGTCGTCGATATGCCGGTCGGTACGCCGCTGGAGGAAACCGCCCGCGTGCTGCACGAAATCGGTGCCGAGCTCGCCAAGGAGCCGGATGTCGTCAATTACCAGGCCTACGCCGGCACGGCCAGCCCGATCAACTTCAACGGCCTGGTCCGCCAGTATTACCTGCGCACCGCCCCTGAGAGGGGTGACATCCAGGTCAATCTGGCCGACAAGCACCAGCGTTCGCGGCAGAGCCACGAGATCGCCGTCGCGCTGCGCGAGCGGATCGAGGCCATCGGCAAGCTCAACGGCGGCGTCGCCAAGCTCGTCGAAGTGCCGCCCGGGCCACCGGTCATCTCGCCCATCGTCGCCGAAATCTATGGCCCGGACTACAAGGGCCAGATCAGCGTCGGCAAGCAGGTGCGCGCGGCCTTCGAACAGACGAAAGACATCGTCGCCATCGACGACTACATCGATGCCGACTCGCGCAAGTTCGTGCTGCACGTGCTGCAGAGCAAGGCGGCCCAGCTTGGCGTGGCGCAGAGCGACATCGTCGAAGTGGTCGGCATGGGGCTGGCTGGCATGGATGTGACGCCGGCGCGCAATACCGAATCGAAATTCGAGATTCCGGTGCGCATCACGCTGCCGGCCGAGAAGCAATCGTCGCTCGATGCCTTGTTGAAGCTGCGCGTCCGTTCCCGCGACGGCCAACTGGTTCCGGTGTCCGAACTGGTCGAAGTGCGCGACGCGGCGCGCGAAAAGACCATCTACCACAAGGACCTGCTGCCGGTCGTCTATGTCGTTGGTGACATGGGCGGCAAGCTCGATTCGCCGCTCTACGGCATGTTCGACATTCGCAGCAAGATCAACGGCATGGCACTGGCCGAAGGCGGCACGCTGGGCGAATGGTTCATCCGCCAGCCGGCTGACCCCTACGCCGGTTACAGCGTCAAATGGGATGGCGAGTGGAAGGTGACCTATGAAACCTTCCGCGACATGGGCATTGCCTACGCGGTCGGGCTGATCCTGATCTACCTGCTGGTCGTCGCCCACTTTGGCAGCTATCTGGTGCCGCTGATCATCATGGCCCCCATTCCGCTGACCATCATCGGCGTCATGCCCGGCCATGCGCTGTTCGGCTCGCAATTCACCGCCACCTCGATGATTGGCATGATCGCGCTGGCTGGCATCATCGTCCGCAACTCCATCCTGCTCGTCGATTTCATCAAGCAGCAGGTCGCCACCGGCATGAACTTCCACGACGCGGTGATCCAGTCGGCCGCCGTGCGCGCCAAGCCGATCGCCCTGACTGCGCTGGCCGCCATGCTCGGCGCACTGTTCATCCTCGACGACCCGATCTTCAACGGCCTCGCCCTGGCGCTGATCTTCGGCATCCTGGTGTCCACGCTGCTGACGCTGGTCGTCATTCCTGTCCTCTACTTCTCCGCTTTCCGAAAGGAACATCCATGACCATCGAACGCATCATCCGCATCATGGCGGGCTTCTTCGTCCTGCTCTCCCTGGCCCTCGGTTACCACGGCAGTCCGATTTTCGTCTCCGAATGGTTTCTCGCCTTCACCGCCTTCGTCGGCCTGAACCTGCTGCAGAGCGGTTTCACCGGCTTTTGTCCGCCGGAAAAACTGCTCGCCAGAATGGGCGTCAAGCGCGGCGATGGCAGTGCTTGTTGCAAATAGGCCAAAGGTAATAATCCGCTTTAAGATCAAGGATTAGCAAGTTTCTCTAAGCGCTTGTTAAATATAAATCTTATGGTTTTCAGAGTGGGCTTCAAAAAACTCAATCAAACATTCATTTGTCTCGGTTAAACTCCCGGCAATATCCTTTTTCCGGCAGTCAGATCTTGATTCGAAGCCCGGTCGTCGCCGGCCGAAAATTCGCGTATTTTTCTGTTGTTGCACTGGCCCTGGTCTGGTGCATGATTGCCGTCGACCTGTGGCATGCGAGCAGCCATGGCAAGGCAGAGATTCCGCTGTTGCCGGATGAGGCGAACCTGGCCGGACTGGCGCAATGCAAGCTGCTGGTGCTGCTTCTTGGCGTCATCCTGACCGGGCTGGTGGTGCAGGCCTGGCGGCAGTTCTCCGGCATCGATACCCGTCTGTCCCTGCAGCGCCTGATCGTCGACCATGCTTCCGAAGCCATGATGGTGACCGACGGCGCCCAGCGCATCCTGTCGGTCAACGCAGCCTTCGAAGCCATAACCGGCTACAGCGCCGGCGATGTGCTGGGCAAGACGCCGACCATGCTCAGCGCCGGCCTGCATGGCCTAGGATTCCACCGGGCGATCTGGGACTACGTTGCCGAGCACGGCCAGTGGCGCGGCGAAGTCTGGGACCGGCGCAAGGACGGCACGATCTATCCGCGACAGATGCGCATCAATGCGATTGCCGACAAGACCGGGCAGTTCTCGCATTTCGTCGCTGTCTTCACCGACGTCAGCGAAGAAAAGGCGCAGGCCGACCGCTTCGACTACCTGGCCCATCACGACCCGCTGACCAACCTGCCAAACCGCCTGGCGCTCGACACGCATCTCGCCAGCCTGCTTGAAGGCGCCGTGCCCGGCATCGACCGCAAGGCGCTGATGATCATCGATCTGGACAATTTCAAGACCATCAACGACTCGCTCGGCCACCATGCCGGCGACCGTCTGCTGTCCGAACTGGCGCGCCGGCTCGGCGCCCAGATGGATACCAGCAAGCGCCTGTTCCGCCTGGGCGGCGACGAATTCGTCGTGGTCATCGATCGCCTGTCCGGCGAAAAGATGGTCATCGAACTGGTGCACCGTCTGATCCGCGCCATCGGCGAGCCGTGCGACATCGACGGCCACGTCCTGCACTGCACGCCGTCCATCGGCGTCAGCTTCTACCCCGAAGACGCGATGGATGCCCAGTCCCTGATCCGCAACGCCGACACCGCGATGTATTCGGCCAAGGCCAGCGGGCGCAACAATTACCAGTTCTTCGCCGAGCCGATGAACGCGGCTGCCAACAAGCGCCTGCATCTCGAAAGCGAGTTGTGGCGCGCCCTGTCCGAAAACCAGCTGGTCCTCCATTACCAGCCGCAGATCGACCTGTTAAGCGGCGACGTCGTCGGCGTCGAGGCGCTGGTCCGCTGGCGCCACCCGCAGCGCGGCCTGATTGCGCCGGCCGAGTTCATCCCGGTTGCCGAAGAATGCGGGCTAATCCTGCCGCTCGGCCTGTGGGTGCTGCACACTGCCTGTCGCCAGGTGCGCTCCTGGCTCGATGCCGGCATCGACATGGGCGAAATGGCCGTCAATATTTCCGCTCACCAGTTCCGCCAGCCCGATTTTGCCCAGACGGTCCAGGCCGTGCTGGCTGAAACCGGCATTCCCGGCGAGCGACTGGAACTGGAGCTCACCGAAAGCACGGTCATGCATGGCGTCGACGAGGCCATCCAGACGCTGGCCAAACTCAAGGCCATGGGCGTCCGGCTCGCCATCGACGATTTCGGCACCGGCTATTCATCGCTGGCCTATCTGCGCCGCTTCCCGATCGACCGCCTGAAAATCGACCGTTCCTTCCTGGCCGACGTCGATACCGACAGCGATGCGGCGGCGCTGGTCACCTCCATCGTCCTGCTCGGCCGTTCGCTCGGCCTGCAACTGGTTGCCGAGGGCGTCGAGAATTTCGCCCAGGCCTAGTTCCTGCGCACCCTTGAATGCGAGCGCGTCCAGGGCTTCCACTTCTACGAGCCGGTTTCGGCCGAAGAGGTCGTTGGCGTCGGTCGTTTTCACGACATGGCCCCGCAACTGGCCTGATGCGACTTGACCCCGGGGCGCGGGGGCCTAAAATTCCAGCCTTCTCGACGCGGAGTTCAGCATGAAAATCGGATTTATCGGCCTCGGCATCATGGGGCGCCCGATGGCGCTCAATCTCATCAAGGGCGGCCATGAGGTCACCGTCTGGGCGCGGCGCGCCGAATCGATGCAGCCGCTGCTCGACGCCGGCGCGAAAGCCGCGGCAAGCCCCGCTGATGCCGCCCACGGCAATGAGCTGGTCATTTCCATGGTCGCCGACGCGCCGGACGTCGCCGAAGTGATGCGCGGCGTCGCCACCGGCGCGGCGCCCGGCCTGGTCGCCGTCGACATGAGCACCATCGCCCCGGCCGCCGCGCGCAAGATCGGCGAGGCACTGGCCGCAGCCGGCGTCGATTTCGTCGATGCCCCGGTTTCCGGCGGCGAGGTCGGCGCCATCGCTGGCACCCTGTCGATCATGGCTGGCGGCTCCCAAGCCGCCTTTGCCAAGGCCAGGCCAGCCTTCGAATGCATGGGCAAGAACATCGTCCACGTTGGCGCCAGCGGTGCCGGCCAGGTCACCAAGGCGGCCAACCAGATCGTCACCGGCATGGGCGTGCTGGCGGTGGCCGAGGCTTTTGCTTTTGCCGCCAAAAATGGGGTCGACCGTAGCAAAGTGCGCGAAGCGCTGCTCGGCGGCTTCGCCTACTCCAAGATTCTCGAAAACCACGGCCAGCGCATGCTCGACCGCAATTTCAAGCCGGGTTTCAAGAGCTGGATGCACGAAAAGGATCTGAACATCGTCATGCAGACGGCGCACGAACTCGGCCTCTGCCTGCCCGGTTCGGCGGCGACGGCGCAGATGTTTAACGCCATGGTCGGCTCCGGCCACGGCGAGGAAGACTCCATCGCCGTGCTCAAGCTGCTCGAAAGCCTCTCGGGTCAGGCATGAAGGTCGGTTTCATCGGACTCGGCGTCATGGGGCGCCCGATGGCGCTGCATCTGCAACGCGCCGGCCATGAACTGGCCGTCTGGGCGCGCCGGCCGGACAGCGTTGCTGATTTGCCGGCCCGCATCTGCGCCACGCCGGCTGAACTCGGCCGCTGCTGCGAGGTGGTGTTCACGGTCATTACCTCCAGTGCCGACGTCGAAGGCGTCGCGCTGGGCGAGAACGGTCTGATCGAAGGTATGGCCCCCGGTTCGGTGCTGGTCGATTGCTCGACCATCGCCCCGGAGGCGGCGCGCAAAATCGCTGCGCAGCTTGCCGGCAAAGGCATCCACATGCTCGACGCCCCGGTGTCCGGCGGCGCCCAGGGAGCCATCGACGCCACGCTGGCCATCATGGCCGGCGGCGAGGCCGAGGTGCTGGAGCGCGTGCGGCCATTGCTCGACTGCCTGGGCAAACGCATCGTCCATGTCGGCCCGAACGGCGCCGGGCAGGTCGCCAAGGCCTGCAACCAGATGATCATGGTCGCCGCCATTCAGGCCGCAGCCGAAGCCATGCGCCTGGCGGCCGCTGCTGGCGTCGATTGCGCCAAGGTCAAACAGGCGCTGGCTGGCGGCTCGGCTGCATCGCGCGTGCTCGACGTGATGGGCGAGCGCATGGTCCAGCGCGATTTCGCGGCCGGCATTGAAGCGCGTTTGCATCACAAGGATTTTGGCCTGGTCATGGAAGCGGCGCGGCAAAGCGGCGTGCCGGTGCCGCTGGCGGCGGTCGTCGGCCAGCAACTCAACGCCCTGATGGCGCAGGGCTGGGGGCGGGACGATACCGCCTCGCTGCTACGCGTACTGGAGTTGCAGTGAGCCAGATCGCCCAGCTGTCCGAAGCCGAAATCGAGGAACGCTTCCACGTCGTGGGTGCCCTGCCGATTGCCTTCATGCTGACCGGCTTCGCCCGCGAGCGCGACCCGTTCTCGGTGCAATTCGGCGGCGCTCAGGACATGTTCCTGACCACCCTGCTCAGCGTCGAGCCACACAGCGGGGTGTTGATTTTCGATTGCAGCGGCAGCGACGAGACCAATCGCCAATTTCTCGGCAGCCAGCGCAATGTCTTCGTCGGCCGGCCGGCGGGCATCCATGTCCAGTTCGTGACCGGGCCGGCTCGGGAGGTCAAATACGAAGGGGGCAAGGCGTTTGCGGTCAGCGTGCCGAAACGCATGCTGCGCCTGCAGCGCCGTGAGTATTTCCGGATCGAGACGCCGCACGTCCGGCCGCTCCAGTTCTTCGGCCGTGTAGCCGACACCGGCTTGCTGACCCTGCCGGCGCACGACATTTCAGTGGCCGGGATCGCCCTGACCGCAAGCGCCCAGCCGGAAGGGCTGGTCACCGGCATGAAGCTCGAGAACTGCCATTTTTCGCTGCCTGAAGACGAGCACGACCTGTTCTTCCGGGCCTCGGTGCGCCATGTCACCGCCCGCGAATCGCGGGCCGGCAGCATGCAGTGGCGCATCGGCCTGCAGTTCGACGGCCTGCCCGGCGCCGAGGAAGCCCGCATCCAGCGCTACATCGCCCGCGTCGAGCGCGAGCGGCATGAGTTGATTTAGTTGCTAGTTGTTAGTCGGTAGCTGCTAGCCAGGAGCGGCCGGCTGGCAAATGGCGCAACGGGGGATGCCGATAGTGGCATCCACAAAATCCGAGGTCTGCCCCCTATCATTTCTGGATTCCGGCGCCTGAGCACCCGCTTCGGGCAAATGCTACGGTCGGCCCGAAAAAAAGGCCAAAATCAAAATGGGTGGGGAAGAGTGGTAGCGGGGAAATGGTGGTCTGACCCCTGTTGTTTTGGGACAATGGTTGAGGGGGAGCAGCATGGTGGTTTCCTTCAGGGAGTTGGCTCGACAGCAATCAACGGGAGCCCTGCATTGGTTCCGCTGAAGGTAAGCGCTACGACTGCCTTGCCCTTCTTCATTTGAATGTGGCAAATGGCATCCCACCCTTGGCCACAGACGGGCAAACCGTGTTTCGCTTCGGCCTCAAAGTCACTCAACCACTCTGGATCGATTATCCAGCCGTCGCGTGACAATTGGGCCTGCACTACCTTGTACGGACTTGCAAGCTGAAGATGAAACTGGGCTGCCGTGCGTCGCTCGCTTTCGCTGAACTTTATGCAGGTGTAGCCGCCAGAGGGGCCCGTACCATCGGTTCCGTCTCGGATCTTGACACACGGCTCGGCCGAGGCCTGGGCAGCGGTCACAAGAACGATAACGGAGAGAGCTGACTTCAGCATGTTGTGGCCCAACGTAGAGCTAACGGGCGCGAGCCGGCTTGCCGGCGAAGCGTCCAGCGACCGAAGGGAGCGGCGTTGAGCGCCATGTTAGGTGCGCCCCTCAGCTGAGACCTCAAAGCTTTCATAGCATTTTGATTCCAAATAATAGGGGTCAGACCACTATTTTCCATTTAACTCGGGCCATGAATTAACCCGATCATTTAGCAAAATAGCATATTCCTGGCAGGTGCAGCGAATGCTACGGTCGGCCGGAAATTTTGCCCAAAATCGAGGAATGTTGGTTTCGTCTTACTCTCGGGCCAAGCGTAGTCAGCAAACGTCGCAGCGATGAATCTCCACCGTCGCATGGACTATTTCTTCATGCACCGACAGGGCTTCGCGGATGTCCAGCGGGGTCAGCGCCGTGTCGTGGGTGAGCAGGCTGAGCGCGCAGGCGTAGGCGCCGTTGCCGATGCGCCAGACGTGGAGGTCGGTTAGCTGGGTTTGCCCGCTTTCCGGCAGCGCTGAAATCACTTCGCGGATTTCGGCGACGACGGGGTGGTCCATCTCGCGGTCGAGCAGCACACGGCCGCTTTGCACGATCAGGTTCTTGGCCCAAAGGGCGACCAGCACGGCGCCGACGAGGCCGGTGGCTGGGTCGAGCCAGGCCCAGCCGTAGAGCCAGCCGCCGGCCAGCGCGGCGATGGCGAGGACCGAGGTCAGCGCGTCGGTGACGACGTGGATGTAGGCGGCCTTGAGATTGAGGTCGTGGTGATGATCATGCGCATGGTCATGCCCGTGATGATGGTCATGATCGTGGTGGTCGTGTGCGCCGCCGAGGATCAGCGCGCAGACCAGGTTGACGGCCAGGCCGAGGACGGCGACGCCCATGGCTTCGGCGTAGTGGATGGGCTGCGGCGACCACAGGCGTTCGAGCGAGCCGAAGACCATCGCGGCGGCGACGCCGAGCAGGAAGATGGCGCTGGTGTAGCTGGCCAGCACTTCGATTTTCCAGGTGCCGAAGGCGAAGCTGGGGTCGCTGGCGTATTTGCGGGCGGCGCTGTAGGCGAAGGCGGAGAGGCCGATGGCCAGCGCGTGCGAGCTCATGTGCCAGCCGTCGGCGAGCACGGCCATGGAGTTGAACCACCAGCCGGCGACGATTTCGACGAGCATGGTGGCGATGGTGATCCACATGACCAGTCGCGTACCGCGTTCGGCGGCGGCGTTGCCGACGGCGTAGCGGTGGTCGTGGGTCCAGCGCGAGAGGTCGTGGTCAGTTTTCATTGCTGGCCGTAGTCCTTGAACTTTTCCAGTACCTCGGCCATTTCGTCGGCCGAGAGCAGGACCGGGTTGCCGAGCTGGCAGGCGCGCCAGTATTGCTCGCAGAGTTCTTCGAGTTCGATGGCCAGGGCCAGCGCCTCGGTGAGGTCGCGGCCGGCGACCAATAGCCCATGGTTGGCGAGCAGGCAGCCCTTGCGGCCGGCCATGGCCTGCAATGCTACGGTCGATAGTTCCTGGGAGCCAAAAATGGCGTAGTCGGCGCAGCGGATGGTGTCGCCGCCGAAGCGGGCGATCATGTAGTGAAAGGGCGGAATGTCGAGGCGCAGGCAGGCCAGGCTGACGGCGAAGGGCGAGTGGGCGTGCAGCACGGCGCCGACTTCCGGCCGGCTGGCGTAGAGATCGCCATGGAAACGCCATTCGGAGGAGGGCTTGCGGCGGCCGACGTGCGAGCCGTCGAGAGCCATCAGTGGGATGTCGTCTTCGCGCAGGTCGGCGTAGGCCATGCCGGTCGGCGTGATGTAGTAGCCGTCGCCATGGCGCACGCTGACGTTGCCGGCGGTGCCGCGATTCAGGCCGGCTGGCTGCAGGGCGCGGGCGGTGGCGATCAGTTGGGTGCGCAGGTCAGTCATGGGCTTCCTCCGGATACAGGCCGAGCAGGCCGTCGCGGCTGGCCGGGCAGGCGCCGCGCTCGGTGATGATGGCGGTGACCAGGCGGGCCGGCGTGACGTCGAAGGCCGGGTTGGCGACGTCCTCGCGTTCCGGCAACTGGTGCAGGGCCGAGGGCACGCCGCGGGCGTCGAGGCCGTGTACGAGGCGAAATTCGTCGCCGTCGCGTTCCTCGATGCGGATGTTGCTGCCGTCGGGCAGGTCGAAGTCGATGGTCGAGCGCGGGGCGGCGACATAGAAGGGAATGCCATTGTCGGCGCAGGCCAGGGCTTTGAGGTAGGTGCCGACCTTGTTGGCGACGTCGCCGTTGGCGGCGATGCGGTCGGCGCCAACGATGACGGCATCGACCTTGCCGCCACGCAGCAGGATGCCGGCTGCGTTGTCGGCGATCACCGTATGCGGCACGCCGTGCTGGGCCAGTTCCCAGGCGGTCAGCAGGCCCTGGTTGCGCGGCCGGGTTTCGGAAACCCAGACGTGCACGGGCAGGCCGGCGTCGTAGGCGGCATAGACCGGCGACAGCGCGGTGCCGGCGTCGACGGTGGCCAGCCAGCCGGCGTTGCAGTGGGTCATGATGTTCAGTGCGTGGCCGTCGCGGCGCGCAATCTGGCGGAACAGGCCGAGGCCATGCTGGCCGATGGCCAGGTTCTGGGCGATATCTTCTTCGGCGATGGCTTCGGCTTCCCGCCAGGCGGCCTGCTGACGCGCCGCCGGGGGTAGGGGGGTCAGGTGTTCGCTCATCCTGACCAGCGCCCAATGGAGGTTGACGGCCGTTGGCCGAGTCTTCCACAGGGTGTCAAAGGCCGATTGCAGTCGCTCGTCGTCGGCGCCTTCTGTGAGCGCGATGGCCAGCCCATAGGCAGCCGTGGCGCCGATCAGCGGGGCGCCGCGCACCTGCATGGCACGGATGGCGTGCGCCGCCCCTTCCAGCGTATCGATGCGAACCCAGTGCAGTGCGTGCGGCAGACGGGTCTGGTCGATGACGTCAATGGCCCGCCGCTCGGGCTGGGGACGCAGGGTACGGGTAGGAATGCCGTCGATATTCATGGGTTGTATCTTTGAACGGGCGGGGGGATGATGTTTATTATTGATGGCGCTGTGCCCGTCATTGTGACGGCCACGCTGTCGTCAAGGAAGCCCGGGCAGGATAAATTCTCGCGACGTCGAGAGAATAAGTGGCAAAATAAGCAGATGCTTTTTAAGTTTTTAGAAAAATGATAAAATTGAACATCGGCGTCCGTTTTCGCAGGTCGCCAAAAAATATCGGCCAAGTATTCTGAAATACGGCCACAGCCCTAAATACTGGGGGGACAAAAGATGTTTTCGTTTTTCAAGTCAAAACCAGCGGACGCCGCCAACCGTCAATCTGCCGATCAGCTACTGGCACACCGCGGGCGTTATAACGCGGACCGCCTGCCAGCCAACCGACAGGCCTTGGGTTTGCCGGAATCCGCAGGCGGCCTGTTCATCGGTTTTGTACCGCCGTATGCCGCTTTCCCCGGGGTTGCCGACGGCCTGAGTCGCGCCGTGGCTGGTGCCGGCAACATGACCTTCGCCGCGCTCTCTTCAACCGGCGCCCTGTGCAGCGGCGGCGATTCGACCTATTGCGGCGCCGAAGCGCATGACCGCGAAGGCAGCTACCTCTGGCTGTCCGACGAGATCGTCGAGCGGGCCGAAATCCACAGCATGGACCTGCGCATGGGCCAGGGCGCTACCGTTACCGAGCGCGTCAGCCGCATCGCCCAGGAACTGGGCAAGGTCAATCCCTCCTTCCAGATCAACGCCCAGGATACCTTCGCGCTGATTTTCTGCGATGGCCTCTCCGCCTCGGAAGGCTTCCTGATGCGCGCCTGGTATGAGAGCAAACGCTTCCCCTGCCTGGCCGTCGGCGGTTCGGCCGGTGGCAAGCTGGATTTTTCCGGCACCTACATGCATGACGGGCGTCAGGTGCTGACCGGCAAGGCCATGCTGATCTTCTGCAAGGTCAAGCCCGGCATCCGCTTCTCGCCGTTCAAATCGCAGAATTTCGTTCCCGCCGGCAAGAGCTGGCTGGTCGCCGAGGCCGATCCGGTGGCGCGGACAGTCAGCAGCGTTTTTGCCGAGGATGGCCGGACGGTTGGCTTCCTGACCGCGCTGGCCAGTCACTTCCGTTGCCCGGAAAGCGATGTCGGCAAACATCTGGGCAACCATACCTTCGCGGTCTCCGTCGACGGAGAAATGTTCATCCGCTCGGTGGCGGCGCTGGGCGCCGACAAGACGGCTTTCTTCTGCGACATCGAGTTCGGCGATTGCCTGCATCTCCTGAAGCAGGAGGATTTCGTCGCCACCACGCAACGCGACTGGCAGCAATTCCTCGCCGGCAAGGGCGCGCCGCTGGCCATGCTGCTCAACGACTGCGTGCTGCGCCGGGTGGGAAATGCTGCTGTGCTCGGTCGCGCCGCATTCTTTGCCGATACGCCGGCGGCTGGCTTTTCGACCTTTGGCGAGATTCTGGGCATTCCGATCAACCAGACGCTGTCTGCGCTGGTCTTCTTCCGCGATAGTTCGGGATTCTCCGACCCCTTCATGAACGCCTTCCCGGTCTCCTACGCGGCGTTTTCCAACCACTACGGGCAGCGCGCGTTGCAGCGCTGGATCACGCTGAACGGCATCCAGCGCGGCATGGTCGAGCAGGTGCTCAACTACGAGCGCAGTGTCCAGCCGGTCATCGATACCCTGCCGTCGCTGGCTTCCGGTTTCCGGCAGCAGGCGGCGACGCTGAACGAGGCGATGACGCTGATGTTCGCCGTCGGCGAATCGGCCAAGACCTCGCAGACTTCCCAGGCCAGCCTGGGGGCTGGGCTGGACGATCTGGAGCGTCTCTCCAAGGCTATCGGTTCGATTACCGGCGGGATCAGCGCCATCGCCGATCAGACCAATCTGCTGGCCCTCAACGCCGCCATCGAGGCGGCGCGGGCCGGCGAGGCGGGGCGCGGTTTTGCGGTGGTGGCTGACGAAGTTCGCAAGCTGGCGCAGTCGGCCAAGAATCAGGCCGACGCCACGGCATCCAGCATCCGCGAGGCGGTGCAGACCATTTCGGGTATCCGCGGCATCGCCGAGGAAACGCTGCGCTCGATCAATCAACTGATCGAACGCAGCGAAGCAGCCTCGGCGCAAATCTCGCAGATGACCACCGATGCCGCCCGCGAACAGGCCCAGGTGACGCAGAGCCTGTCCAATGTCGATGAACTGACGCGCGGCATGGCGACGCTGAACGAACTGCTCGGCCGGCTTGATCACCTGCAAGGGATGGCCTCCAAACTTTAAGGCCGTCCCCGCCAAGACTTGTCCTGCGTGCGGCGCTGCCGCATGATTCGGCTGTTTCCAACGGCCGCGCAGCATGCAGACAAACATTCGCATTGATTCCCGGTTCCCGCAGATGGGGACCACGATTTTTACCGTCATGTCCCGGCTGGCTGCCGAGTGCGGTGCCGTCAACCTGTCGCAGGGTTTCCCGGACTTTCAGGCCGAGCCGGCGCTGTTCGAGGCCATGCACCGGCATATGCTGGCCGGCCGCAACCAGTACGCACCGATGACCGGTATGCCGGAACTCCGCCAGGCCATCGTGGACAAGGTCGCCACACTTTACGGCCAGCGCTACGACGTCGAATCCGAAGTCACGGTCACGGCCGGGGCGACCCAGGCGATCTTCACCGCGATTGCCGCCTTCGTCCGGCCGGGCGACGAGGTGATCGTCTTCGAGCCGGTCTACGACAGCTATGTGCCGGCCATCGAAACCGTCGGCGGCAAGGCCGTTTACGCCCAATTGCACTTTCCAGATTACCAGCCCGACTGGGAACAGGTCGCCGGCCTGATTTCGCCCAAAACGCGGATGATCATCGTCAACTCGCCGCACAACCCGACCGGTAGCGTGAATGCTACGGTCGGCCTCGAAAAACTGGCAAAATTGGTGCGCGGTACCGACATCGTGATCCTCTCCGACGAGGTCTACGAGCACATCCTGTTCGACGGCGAACAGCACGCCAGCCTCTGCGGTCACCCCGAGCTGGCCGAGCGCAGCATCGTCGTTTCCAGCTTCGGCAAGACCTATCACATCACCGGCTGGAAGATCGGCTATGTGGTCGCCCCGGCAGCATTGATGGCTGAATTCCGCAAGGTACACCAGTTCAACGTATTCACCGTGCACGCGCCATCGCAACTGGCCATTGCCGAATACATGCAGGATGCGCGGCGACATCTCGGGCTCGCCGCCTTCTACCAGCAAAAGCGCGATTTCTTCCGTGACCTGCTGGCTGCCACACCCTTCGAATTGCTGCCCTGCCGCGGCACCTATTTTCAGCTGGCGCGCTACGACCGCATCTCCGACCGGCCGGACCGGGAGTTTGCCGAGTGGCTGACTCGCGAGGTCGGCGTCGCCGTTATCCCGATTTCGGTGTTCTATGCCGACGGCCGCGACGACCGCGTTGTCCGTTTCTGCTTTGCCAAACAGGAGGCCACCCTGCGCGCCGCCGCCGAGCGCCTTTGTAAAGCTTTGTAATGAAACCTGAAAATATGAAAATTGCTTGACCTGCCCGCTAGCCAAAGCGAATAATCCGCCCATCAAAATCACACATCAAAGGAGAACCCCATGGGAATGGTCCAGGAATTCAAGGAATTTGCGGTCAAGGGCAATGCAATGGATCTGGCGGTCGGCGTCATCATCGGCGGCGCTTTCGGCAAGATTGTCGACTCCATCGTCGGTGATCTGATCATGCCGCTGGTCAGCCGTGTCGTCGGCAAACTCGACTTCTCCAACCTGTTCGTCATCCTCGGCGACAACCCGGGCAATCTGGTTGCGCTGGCCGACCTCAAGAAGGCCGGCATCCCGGTTTTCGCCTACGGTTCGTTCCTGACCATCGTGGTCAATTTCATCATCCTCGCCTTCATCATCTTCATGATGGTCAAGCAATTGAATCGTCTGCGTAACGAAGAGCCGGCGGCACCGGAGGAAGCACCGGCAACCCCGGAAGACGTCCTGCTGCTGCGCGAGATTCGCGATTCGCTGAAGAAATAAGCCGCGATGCCGGATTTGCAAGGCCGCCTGCGGGCGGCTTTTTTATTGGCGGGCCGAATCCGCCCGAAATGCAACATTGCGTAACAGGCAGCGAAAACAGTATGTCCAAACCCTCGGCGCTGCGTTAACCTAAGTACGGCAACCACCATCAAGGCAATCGCCATGAAAAAACAATTGTTCATTTCCGCACTGGCTGCAGCTTTGCTGCTTGCAGGCTGTGTCGTCACCCCAGAGCCCTACTCCTACTATGACGGTCCGGTCTATGTCGATCCGCCGCCCCCGCGCGTCGAGTATCCGGGCTATGCGCCAGTCGCAGGCTATGTCTGGATCGGCGGCTACTGGAACTGGAGCGGGCATCAACACGTCTGGGTGCCCGGACGCTGGGATGCGCCGCGGCACGGGCATCGCTGGGTAGAGCCGCGCTGGGAACGTGATGGTCGACACTGGCGTCAGCGCCCCGGGCGCTGGGAGCAGGAAACCGACGGCCGTACCTTGCACCCTGTCTTCGGTGGAAACTCGGCCCCGGCCGAGCCGCTGGAGCCGCGGCGTTACCCGCGCAACGACGACCGCTATGACGAACGTCGCCCACCGCCCGCGCCGGGCTACCGTCAGGAACGCGTCGCCCCGCCGCCACCGAACCGCGGCGAGACGGATACTCATACCTTGCATCCGGTCTTTGGCGGAGCACCGCAGGCGCCGGCCAGGGTTGAGCCGCCAAGACGGGACTACGAGCGCCGGCAGGCGCCGGATGCCGGGCGGCAGCAGCGCGAAGTTCGGCCTGCACCGCCACCGCGCGCCGAGCCCGAGAGTCGCGGCCGCGACGACCGGCAGCGGGAAAATCGACGTTCCGGTCGCCGGAGCGACGACGACCGCTGAGCGCTTAGGCGCCCAGAACCGCCTCCCAAAGTGTCTTGACTGCTGCGATATGGGGTTCGATGCCTTCGCGCGGAATGGGCGCTTTCGGGGTGGCCGATAGCCGCTTGGCGTGTTGCAGGCGCCGGTACTCGCGATAGGCGTTGCCGGCGGCTTCGGCCAGTCCGATGTCGATCAGGCCCAGTTCGCCAGCCATGCGCAGCAGCGCGATATTGCCGAGATTGCCGGTCAGGCTGGCATGTTCGTGCGAGTAAGCAAGGATCAGGTACTGGACGATGAACTCGACATCGATGATGCCGCCCGGGTCGTGCTTGAGCCCGAATTCGCTGTCGCTGTTCGATGCATGCGCATCGATCATCTTGCGCCGCATGGCGACAACCTCTTCCTTCAGCTTGGCGAGATCGCGCGTCTGGCGCAGGATTTCGACGCGAATTTCCTCGAAGCGGGCGCCGACCGCAGGGTCGCCAGCGCAGAAGCGGGCACGGGTCAGGGCCTGGTGCTCCCAGACCCAGGCGTTCTTCAATTCGTAGTCGCGGAAGGCGTCAACTGAAACGGCTAGCAGGCCCGAGTCCCCATTCGGACGCAGGCGCAGGTCGGTTTCGAACAGGATGCCGGCCGGCGTCTGGCTGGACAGCCAGGTATTGAGGCGCTGGCCGAGGCGAGTGTAGTTCTCTTCTGCGTCCATCGCGTCGTCGTCGAACAGATAGACGAGGTCGAGGTCGGAGGCATAGCCGAGTTCCTTGCCGCCCATCTTGCCGTAGCCGATGACCGCGAATTTCGGTGTCTCGCAGTGCCGCTTCTTGATCGTCTGCCAGCACAGTGGCAGGGTTTCCTGGACGATGGTGTCGGCCAGTTCGGTCAGGTGGTCGGAGAGGCTTTCGATGGTCTGCAGGCCGGAGAGATCCTGGGCGAGCAGGCGGAAGACCTGGGCGTGGTGCATTTCGCGCAGGATGTCCATTTCACGCTCGGTGTCGCCGGCGTGCTGGGCCAGATTCTCGCGCAGGCTTTCGCGGAATCCCGTCCAGTTGGTGGCGATCTCGTAGAGGCGCGGGTCGAGCAATTCGTCGAGCAGCAAGGGATGGCGATTCAGGTATTCGGCCGCCCAGTTCGAGGCACAGACCATGTCGGCGACACGTCGCAAGGCCATCGGGTATTGCTGCAGCAGTGCCAGATAGGAGCCGCGACGGGCGATGCCTTCGAGAAAATTGAGGCCGCGCACCAGTGTGGTGTCCGGAGCGCCGGTCGCGCCGGCAGCTTCGATCAGCCTTGGCCCGACGGCATCGAGGCGGGAGCGGTTGCTGGCCGGCAGCTGCTGGTAGCGGCTTGAGGTGCGCAGTTCGGCGAGACGGGTGAGGGCTTCGTGGGGATGGCGGAAATTGAGCTTGCCAAGCGCTTCGAGCGCTGATTCCTCATCCATCTGGCCCTGCCAGAGCCCGGTCAGCGGATGGTCGCCGGCTTCAGGGTCGGAGAAGACAGCTTCAAAATGCCGGCTGACCTTGTTGCGGTGGTCGTCCAGTACGGCCAGCATCGCCGGCCAGTCGGGGAAGTCCATGCTGAGGGCGATCGTGTGCCGCGCGTCGTTGTCGACCGGCAGCATGTGTGTCTGCTTGTCATCGACGTATTGCAGGCGGTGTTCGAGGCGGCGCAGGAAGACATAGGCTTCGCGCAGCTCCTGCTCGGTCTCGGCCGGGATCAGTTTGCGCTCGACCAACAGCTTGAGGACGGAGAGCGTTGTCCGGATCTGCAGGGCCATGTCGCGGCCGCCGCGGATCAGCTGGAAAACCTGGGCGATGAACTCGATCTCGCGGATGCCGCCCGGGCCAAGCTTGACGTGGTCGCGCATGTCCTTGCGCGCCACTTCGCGGCGGATTTGTGCGTGCAGGTCGCGCATGGCGTTGATGGCGCCGAAATCGAGATACTTGCGGAAGACGAAGGGGCGGGCGACGCTTTGCATGGCCGTGACCCAGGCCGGTTGCAGGTTGTCGCCGGCATTCATCGTGCGGCCCTTGATCCAGGCGTAGCGCTCCCACTCGCGGCCCTGGGTGATGAAATAATTTTCCAGCGCGTCGAGCGAGCAGACCAGCGGACCGGAATCGCCGTTCGGGCGAAGACGCATGTCGACACGGAAGACCTGGCCGTCGGCGGTCAGGTCGCCGAGTGCGCCGATGATTCGCTTGCCGAGACGGTTGAAGAAATCGAAGTTCTCGATGCTTTTCGGGCCGGCGGTATCGCCGTCTTCCGGGTAGATGAAGATGTAGTCGACGTCGGACGAAACGTTGAGCTCGCGCCCGCCCAGCTTGCCCATGCCGATGATCAACAGGCGCTGCGGGCAGCCCTGGCTGTCCAGCGGTTCGCCGTGGGTGGCGACGAGTTGCCGATGGTAGTGGTCGAGCGCGAAATTGGTCGTCACGTCGGCGAGCAGGGTCATGCTCTCGACGACTTCGGCCAGCGGCGCGAGGCCGCAGAGATCACGTAGCGTGATATGGGCCATGGCGCGCTGGCGCAGACGGCGCAGGGCGGTACGGACTGCTTCATCGTCGGCGAAGTCGCGTTGCAGCGGCGCAAACAGAAGGGCTTCACCGAGTGGCTGCTGCCAGGTGGCCGCCAGTTCCGGAATCAGCTCCGGGTGGGCCTGCAGCAACTGGGCGACATAGTGGCTGTGGGCAAGGGCGTTTTGCCAGCGGGGGTCGAGAGTGGTGTCCATGATCTTCGGTCGGCCGAATGGCCGAAAAGGTAGAATAGAGGTTTTGCTGATAGTCGATTGTAGTGACCTATTCTCCCCCAAGGCAAAGCGGAATTGCCCGTGAATGAGCCAAAAAGCCAGCAATCCCCGGTGATTTCACCGGAGGTTCGCGTCGCGCTCTATCACCGCTTGCATTTATTGTGGCCCGTGCTGGCCCGGCCCGCGGTCGCTCGCGGCATCCGGCTGCTGGGCTGGGGGCTGTTCGGCGCCTGGTTAGTGTTTGTGATCCTGCTGCTGACGCTACGCTTCGCGGTACTGCCCAAAATCGGCGAATACCGGAGCGCGGTCGAGCAGGCGGCGAGCAAGGCCGTCGGGCAACCGGTCAGGATTGGGCGCCTTGAGGCGCGCTGGCAGGGGCTGAACCCGGATCTGGTTCTCGATGACGTGGTGGTTGAAGATCGCCACGGCGTGCCGGCATTTTCGTTGACGCGGGTCGAGGGCGTTCTGTCCTGGCAGACGCTTTGGCGCCTGCGTCCGACGCTGGCGCTGCTCGCCTTTGACGGCCCGGTGCTGCATGTTCGCCGCGAGACCAACGGCAAGATCACGGTGGCCGGCGTGTCGGCCGAGGCAGAGGGCGATCCGGCCTTTGCCGAGTGGGTGCTGGAACAGAAGCGCATTCGCATCCGCGATGCGACCGTCGTCTGGGAAGACCGGCTGCGCAACGCACCGCCGCTGGTCCTCGAGGATCTCCAGCTGGCGCTGGACAATAGCGGTCGGCGGCATCGTTTCGGCCTGTCCGCGGCGCCGCCGGACAATCTTGCTTCGCGAGTCGACATCCGCGGCGAGGTCAAGGGTGATCTGGGCGACGCGCTGGAACACCTGTCAGGAAAGATTTTTGTCGAGCTGGATTATGCCGATCTCGCCGGTTGGCGAGCCTGGGTGGACTATCCGGTGCATCTGCCGCAGGGGCGTGGTGCCTTGCGCATCTGGGGCGATCTGGACGATGGCGCCGGTACGCTGACGGCCGACGTGGCGTTGGAGGAGTTGCGCCTGCGCCTCGGCCGCAAGTTGCCCGAACTAGATCTGGCCAGCATGCGCGGTCGCCTGGAGGCGCGCTACAAGGCCGACGAATGGGCGCTGGTCGGGCGCAAGGTGGAATTGTTGACCCAGGATGGCATTCGGATCGCGCCGACCGATTTCCAGCTCGAATGGCGACAGAATCCGCAGAATGCTACGGTCCATGGCAATTCAAGTGCCAATTTGCTCGATCTGTCGGTGCTGGCCAAGCTGGCCTCCTACATGCCGCTGGACGAGCGCAGCCGGGAGTTGCTGCTGAAACATCGGCCGCAGGGGCGAATTTCCGAGCTGCGCGCCAGCTGGGTGCTGGACGATGAGGTGCTCAAGCGCTATAGCCTGAAGGCCGGATTTCAGGGGCTGGGGATCGAGGCCGGCGGCTATTTTCCCGGAGCCAGCGGATTGTCCGGGCAGGTCGATCTGACCGAGAAGGGCGGCGAACTGGGGCTCGACGGCGCCACGGCGAGCCTGTCGCTGCCGGCCGTCTTTCCCGAGCCCGACATCGCGCTGGATACCCTGAAGGCGCGAGCGACCTGGAAGAATTCACCGGAGGCCATCGACATCAAATTGCAGCGGCTGGAGTTTTCCGGCCCGGACGCGACGGGATCGGCCCAGGGCAGCTATCGCTTTACCGGCGACGGGCCGGGCGAAATCGACCTGACCGCCGGTATCGAGAAAGCCGACGGGCGGGCGGTCTGGCGCTACATGCCGCATGCGGTCAACGCCACCGCGCGGGCCTGGATAAGGCGCGGGATCGTTGGTGGTCGTGGCTACGACGGTCGGCTGGTGCTCAAGGGAAACCTGAAGGACTTTCCGTTCCGCGACGGCAAGAGCGGCCAGTTCATCGTGACTGCCAAGGCGGCCGGCGCCAAGGTCGATTACGCGCCGGGCTGGCCGGTCATCGACGAGATCGATGCCGACATGACCTTCGGCATCGGCATGAAGATCGCCGCCAGCAAGGGGCGCATTTTCGGCGCAAACCTGTCGGGGGTGACGGTCGAGCTGCCGGATTTCGAGTCGCACGAGGAAATGCTGTTTGTCCGCGGTGTGGCCCAGGGGCCGACCAGCGAGTTCCTGCGCTTCATCGAGCAAAGCCCGGTGGCCGAGACCATCGACCGTTTTACCGATGGCATGAAGGCGAACGGCAACGGCAGCCTGAACCTGGAGCTCGATATCCCGTTGCGCCATGCCAACGACACCAAGCTGCGTGGCGACTATCGCTTCCTGAATAACCAGTTGCAGCCAGTGGCCGGCCTGCCGCCGTTGACGCAGGTGAATGGCCGGCTGTTGCTGACCGAGAGCACGGTGGCCGGGCAGGATATCAACGGCCGCGCCTTTGGCGGACCGCTCAAGGTCTTGGTCAAGAGCACTGGCGACAAGGTCGGGGTGCAGGCCTCCGGGACGGCCAGCATCGGTGAGGTCAGCCGTCACTTCGGCTGGCCGCTGATCAACCACCTGAGCGGTAGCGCCGACTGGAAGGCCGACATCGCCATCCGCAAGCGCAACGCCGATGTCGTTGTCGAATCCAACCTGCTCGGCATCAGTTCGCCGTTGCCCGATCCGCTGAACAAGACGGCGACGATGCCGCTGCCGCTGCGCATCGAGCGCACCGCGCCCGACGCGACGCGCGAACAGTACCGGATCACGCTCGGCAAGGTCGCCCAGGGGCTGGTCGTCAGGCGTCAGGAGAACTGGGAGCGGGCTGTCTTCGCGGTCGGCGATGGCGAATTGCGCCTGCCGGAAAAGGGGCTGGCCGTGCGGGTCGCTACGCCGAGCATCGATGCCGATGCCTGGCGAAACTTCTTGCCGGATGGCGCAACCAACGGTGATGGCAACGGTCTGGCGCTTAATGTCGTTACGTTGAAAACCCCCGTGCTGCGCCTTTTTGAACGTGACTACAACCAGGTTGACGTCAGCCTGCGGCCGCGCGATGGAGGCTGGCAGATCGCTCTTAACACGCGCGAGGCGGTGGGCGACGTATTTTGGCGCAGCGCCGGCGAAGGCTGGATCGAGGGAAATTTCAAGCGCCTGACGATCCGTCCCGCCGCGGAGGCGGGTGGGGTGTCCACATCGTTGATCAATACGCTGCCTGGAATGAATCTGGTGGTCGAGGATTTCCAGTTGGGCGACATGGCGCTGGGCAAACTCGAATTGAAAGCGCGCAACGAAAAAGGCGCCTGGAATCTCGATGCACTCAGCCTGCAGAATCCGGATGGCGGTCTGAAAGGCAAGGGGGTCTGGATCAATGTCGGCATTCACCAGACGAAACTGGATTTCGAATTGACGGCCAAGGACGCCGGCAAACTGCTTGGCCGTCTTGGCTACGTCGATGCGGTTCGCCGCGGCAGTGCCAAGCTGGTCGGTGGTTTGCAGTGGAATGGACCGCTGACCAGTATTCATTACCCTTCGTTGAGCGGCCAGATGTCGGTCGAGGCCGAAAAGGGCCAGTTCAACAAGCTGGAGCCCGGGGTCGGCAAGCTGCTCGGGTTGATCTCGCTGCAATCCCTGCCCCGACGCCTGACGCTCGATTTCCGCGACATCTTCAGCGACGGGCTGGCGTTCGACAGTATCGAGGGCAAGCTCGCCGTCCGGAAAGGCGTTATGCGGACGACCGAGCCGCTGCGCATCTATGGCCCGGCGGCGCAGGTTGAAATGCAGGGCGAAACCGATCTCAAGGCCGAGACGCAGGATCTTCAGGTGGTGGTCCGGCCCGAGCTTGGCGGGTTGGCGGCCGTTGGCACTGCGGCATTGATCAACCCGGTGGTCGGTGCCGCTGCGCTGGTTGCCAATACCGTGCTCAAGAAGCCGCTCAACCGCCTGTTCAGCTACCGCTATCATGTCACCGGCACCTGGGCCGACCCTGTGGTCAACAAGGCCGGTGAGTCCGTTCAGGAGCTCAGTCCGCCGGCCGATACCGAAAAGGAGAGCAAGCCGTGACCAAGCAGAACTGCCGCATCGCTGCGTTGCAAATGGTTTCCGGGCCGCGTGTTGCCGACAACCTGGCAACGGCCGGTCACTTGATTGCAGAAGCTGTGGGGCAGGGCGCGCAACTGGTCGTTTTGCCCGAGTATTTTCCGATCATCGGCGCCGCCGACACAGATCGTGTGCGGGCCCGCGAGGACTTCGGCCAGGGGCCGGTCCAGGACTGGCTGGCAGCGACGGCGCGCCGCCACGGCATCTGGATATTTGCCGGCTCCCTGCCGCTGACGGCCGATGCGCCCGACAAGATGCGCAATGCCAGCCTCGCCTACAATCCGGCCGGCGAATGCGTGGCGCGCTACGACAAGGTGCATCTGTTCGGCTTCAAAAAGGGCGACGAAGCCTACGACGAGGCCGCATTCATCGAGCCGGGCAATCAACTGGTCGCGGTCGACACGCCGTTCGGCAAGGTCGCCCTGTCGATCTGCTACGACCTGCGCTTTCCCGAGTTGTACCGGGCGCTGGCGCCGGTCGACCTGATCCTGGTGCCGGCCGCCTTCACCGAAACGACGGGCCGGGCGCACTGGGAAATCCTGCTTCGCGCCCGGGCCATCGAGAACCAGTGCTATCTTCTTGCTGTCGGACAGGGCGGGCGCCATGAAAACGGCCGCCTGACCCACGGCAACAGCATGATCATCGACCCGTGGGGAGAAATCCTTGACCGCAAGCTGAAGGGGCCGGGCGTTGTCATCGCCGACCTCGACCACGACCGTATCGCCGAAATTCGCGAGAGCCTGCCGGCTCTTGCCCACCGCAAACTTTGATGGAGTTTCAATGAATCCGAACAGCGCACTGGCGCAAGCCGAATCCCTGCTGCTGGCCCCTTTCTCGCTGACCGAGGGCGACCTGTCGCGGACTTTCGGCCAGATACTGACGCATCAGGTCGACTATGCCGACCTCTATTTCCAGTATTCCCGTTCCGAGGCCTGGAGTCTCGACGAAGGCATCGTCAAGTCGGGCAGCTTCAACATCGACCAGGGCGTCGGTGTCCGTGCCCTGTCCGGCGAAAAGACTGCCTTTGCCTACTCCGACGACATCAGTGCGCGGGCGCTGGGGGATGCTGCCAACGCCGTGCGGGCCATCGGTGCACTCGGACAAAATCCCGGTTTTGGGCAATTTTTGCCTTCGACCGTAGCAAATGCACTCTACGTGCCGCATGACCCGATCGCCTCGCTGCCGGCCGACGCCAAGGTCAAGCTGCTCGAGCGCCTGGAAGGTTTTGCCCGCGCGCTCGACTCGCGGGTCGTGCAGGTCATGGCCTCGCTGGCCGGCGAATACGAGGTGGTCCTCGTTGCCGGTTCCGATGGCCGGCTGGCCGCCGACATCCGGCCGCTGGTCCGCTGCTCGGTATCGGTCATCGTCGAGGAGAACGGCAAGCGCGAACAGGGCGGTTCCGGCGGCGGCGGGCGTTTCGACTTCGGCTATTTCGACGATGAGATCCTCCAGCGCTATGCCAAGGAAGCCGTCCATCAGGCGATCACCAACCTCCATGCCGATCCGGCGCCGGCCGGACAGATGACCGTCGTTCTGGCTTCCGGCTGGCCGGGCATCCTGTTGCACGAAGCGGTCGGCCACGGGCTGGAAGGCGACTTCAACCGCAAGGGCAGTTCCGCCTTCAGCGGCCGCCTCGGCCAGCGCGTCGCGGCCAAGGGCGTCACCGTGATCGACGACGGCACCATCGCCGACCGGCGCGGTTCCCTGAACATCGACGACGAAGGCAATCAGACCCAGCGCAATGTGCTGATCGAGGACGGCATCCTCAAGGGCTACATGCAGGACAGCCTGAATGCCCGTCTGATGGGCGTCGCGCCAACCGGCAACGGGCGTCGCGAATCCTTCGCCCACCTGCCGCTGCCGCGCATGACCAACACCATGATGCTGGCCGGCGAGCATGACCCGCAGGAGATCATCAAGTCGGTCAAGAAGGGCATCTACGCGGCCAATTTCGGCGGCGGACAGGTCGACATCACCAGCGGCAAGTTTGTGTTCTCGATGAGCGAGGCCTACCTGATCGAAGACGGCAAGGTTACCCGCCCGATCAAGGGCGCCACGCTGATCGGCAACGGTCCGGATGCGCTGACCCGTGTGTCGATGATCGGCAACGACCTCAAGCTCGATCCGGGCGTCGGCACCTGCGGCAAGGACGGACAGAGCGTGCCGGTTGGCGTCGGTCAGCCGACCCTGCGGATTGATGGACTGACGGTGGGAGGTACGGCATAATGCCGTCACACTGTCAGGAAATGAATAATTATGCGTCATGCTTGGTTATTGCTGGGATTGGCGGTTTCCGCGCTGTCACAAGCGCAGACAAACCTGCAGGAGCGGCTTAAAGCGGTCCAGTCCGATCAGGCTGCCCTGAAGGTCGCGGTTGACGCCGGTAAGAAAGCCACATTTTTCTGCGTCAATTGCCACGGAGACGAGGGCATCAGCAAGGCGCCAGAAATTCCCAATCTGGCCGGCCAGAATCCGGCCTATCTGCTTGAGCAGATTCGCAAGTTCGGTAGCGGCGAGCGCAAGGATCAGTTCATGCAGGGCCTGATCAAGGTCCTCAAGGACGAGGAGCGGGTGCAGATCGCCCTCTATTACGCCAGTGTGCCGGTTGCGCCCACGCCGGCCGATGCGGCCCAGGTTGCGCAAGGCAAGGTGCTTTTCGGCAAGTTGTGCGCTCGCTGTCATGGCGAGCAGGCGCGGGGCAATGAACTCTATCCGCGCCTTGCGGCACAAAAGCTCTCCTATCTGAAGTCGTCGATCACCCGCTATCGCGACAACACCGGTGTTCGCAACAACCAGTTGATGACCATCGCCACCGCGACGCTGAAAAACGAGGACATCGTCGCTGTAGCCAGCTATCTGACGCAACTGCCCTGAGCGGCGCCTGTCACGGTGGCGTGACAATGTTGATGCGTATCATGGTTGTCAGGCCGTGTAGCAGCTATTTTGCCTTTGCAAATAGGCTGCTATCGGAGACCCCCCATGAAATCCATTTTCGGCATCATCGTTGCCTTCGCGCTTGTCTTTTCCGTTATGGATGCACAGGCGCAGATCAGCGATCCGAATGTCGCGGTTAACAAGGCCGGTCGCCAGCGGATGCTCTCGCAGCGCATTGCCAAAGCCTATTTTCAGATTGGCCAGCAAATCGACGTCGACCGCAGCAAGAAGGTCCTGGACGCGTCTGTGGCTGTCTTCGACCGCCAGTTGGTCGAACTGAAAAACTACGCCCCGACGCCGGAAATCAAGGCAACCTACCTGAAGCTCGAAACGTCCTGGCTGGCCTACAAGGACCTGCTGCTCGGCGCCGTGCCGTCGCCGGACAATGGCCGGAAGGTGCTTGAGCTTTCGGAAGACGTCCTGGCGCTGGCGCATCAGGGCACTGTCCAGCTGGAAAAGCACTCGGCGTCCAACGCGGCGCGGCTGGTCAATATTTCCGGTCGCCAGCGCATGCTGTCGCAACGCATGGCCAAGTTCTACCAGGCTCGGGCCTGGGGCATCGCCGACGACAAGAGCGCGGCCAATCTCGACAAGGCGCGCAAGGAGTTTGCTGAGGCCCTGCAGGAACTCGTTGCGGCGCCGGCCAATACATCGCCGATCAAGGACAGCCTGGAACTCGTCAAGCAACAATGGTTCTTCTTCGAGAACGCGCTGGGCCAGAAGAGCGGTGCCGACAAGCGGCCGCAACTGGCCGTGGCGACGACCAGCGAGCGTATCCTGGAAGAAATGGAAGGCGTCGTTGGCCTCTACGAGAAATTGCCCAAATAATCGGCCGACCGTAGCATTTTGCTTGGCAACGATCGGCGACACGCCGTCGCCGGCGCGCCTCGCTTAAAACAGGCTAAGCTGTCGGCCCTCATTGGCATCCGCCCGGCGTGGTGGCGTGAATTGGCCGCTATCGAGGCGGGGAAGTGCCTGCGACAGGCCGCAGCGACGGCAGGCGAGGTCGAAGCGCTGGCGCAGCAGTTCGGCAAAATGGCCGAGCCCGGTCATTCGGCTGCCAAAGCGGGCGTCGTTGGCGCGCTGGCCGCGCAAGTCGTAAAGCACCGACATGACCCGCGCCGCCTTCTCCGGGGCATGCCAGTCCAGCCATTCGCGAAACAGGCCGGCCACCTCGTGTGGCAGGCGCAGCAGGGTGTAGCTGGCGCTGCCGGCGCCGTGGTCGTGGGCAGCAGCGAGCAGCTTTTCAAGCTCATGATCGTTGATGCCGGGAATCAGCGGCGCCACGAAAACAGAGACAGGCACCCCAGCTGCTGCCAGCTTCGCCATTGCTTCCAGGCGGGAATGCGGCGCACTGGCGCGCGGTTCTAGCTGGCGGGCCAGCGGGCCGTTCAGTGTGGTCAACGAAATCGCCACGTGGGCAAGGTTCAGGCGGGCCAGTTCCGACCACAGGTCGATGTCGCGGACGACCAGCGACGACTTGGTGACGACGCTGACCGGGTGGCGCGTTTCGAGCAGCACTTCGAGCACCGCGCGGGTCAGCTTGGCCTGACGCTCGAAAGGCTGGTAAGCATCGGTCGCGGTGCCGAGCGCGATGGTCGAGCAGGTGTAGCCAGGCTTGCCGAGCTCTTCGCGCAGCAAGGGGGCGGCGTCCGGCTTGGCAAAGATCTGCGTTTCGAAATCGAGCCCCGGCGACAGGCCAAGATAGGCATGGGTCGGCCGGGCATAGCAGTAGATGCAGCCGTGTTCGCAGCCCCGGTAAGGATTCAGCGACTGATCAAAGCCGAGGTCCGGCGAATCGTTGCGGCTGATGATACTTTTTGCACTGTCGACCAGCAGGCGCGTCTGCGGCAGGGAGGGTTCCGGTGGCTCCCAGCCATCGGCCTCGGCCTGGCGGGTGTCTGTGCTGAAGCGATGCGCGACATTGCCCGCCGCGCCCCGTCCCTTGACGGGCTGCGCGGGAATTTCCGCAGAGGGAGCAGGGTCGAAGTCTTCCATCGGCATCCGGTAGAATGCACCGTTTCCAGCAATTTTTGAATGGGGCAGGCCATGACGCCGCAAAACAAGCCAAATACCGATGACGTCCGCATCAAGGAAATCAAGGAGCTGGTACCGCCGGCCCACGTTTTCCGCGAGTATCCGGTGACCAATCGGGCGGCCCAGACCACCTACGCCGCCCGTCAGTCCATCCATCGCGTGCTGCATGGCGCCGACGACCGCCTGCTGGTCGTCATCGGCCCCTGTTCGATCCACGACTACGACCTGGCCATGGATTACGCCGGCAAGCTGGCCAAGGAAGCCGAAAAGTACGCCGAAGACCTGATCATTGTCATGCGCGTCTATTTCGAAAAGCCGCGCACCACCGTCGGCTGGAAGGGCCTGATCAACGACCCGCGCCTCGACAACACCTTCCGCATCAACGAAGGCCTGCGCCTGGCGCGGCGCATCCTGCTTGAAATCAACGAACTTGACCTGCCCTGTGCCACCGAGTTCCTCGACACCATCACCCCGCAATACACCGCCGACCTGATCGCCTGGGGCGCCATCGGCGCCCGCACTACCGAATCGCAGGTCCATCGCGAACTGGCTTCCGGCCTGTCGTGCCCGGTCGGCTTCAAGAACGGCACCGACGGCAATATGCGGATCGCCGTCGATGCCATCCGCTCAGCCAACTCGCCGCACCATTTCCTGTCGGTGACCAAGTCAGGCCACACCGCCATCGTCTCGACGGTCGGCAACGAGGACTGCCACGTCATCCTGCGCGGCGGCAAGGAGCCGAACTACGATGCCGCCAGCGTCGACGCGGCGTGCACCGAAATCGCCAAGGCCGGCCTCGCCGCCCGGCTGATGATCGATTTCTCGCACGGCAACAGCCGCAAGCAGTACAAGCTGCAGATGGAAGTCTGCGACAGCGTTGCCGGGCAGATCGCCCAGGGCGAAGAGCGCATCGTCGGCGTCATGGTCGAGTCGCACCTCGTCGAAGGCCGCCAGGACCTGTCGCCGGATACCCCGCTGACCTACGGCCAGAGCATCACCGACGCCTGCCTCAACTGGGAAGACAGCCTGAAAGTGCTGGAGCAGCTGGCCGCCGCCGTCCGGGCAAGGCGGGTGGCGGAAGCCGCCGAGTAATTTCAGCGCTGCGCTCAGGCCATGCTGGAAAGGGCGTCGGCCAGGGCGCTGTTGTCATCGGCAGCGGCAGGGCCGGCGATCAAGCCGTTGTCGCCTTCGACACTGGTGTCGTAACCCTGGCCGCGCAGCACGTCGGCCCAGTAGTCGGCTGTCTTGTGCGAGACGTGCCAAGGGCCGCGCTCAACGACGGGGCGGGCGGTGCCGTTGCGGTATTTGGTGACGACGCGGTACAAGATGGTTGCCTCGATGCAGGCGAAAATTATCGCGTCACAAACGCTTTTCGATCAAGAGCTGCGGAGCAATCTCAGGCGGCAGTCTTGCCCTTTTGCCACAACACATCGCCACTACCACCGGCACGGTTGAGCGCGCGACCGAGGATGAAGAGCAGGTCGGAAAGGCGGTTGATGTAGCGGCGGGCGGCGTCGGACAGCGGCTCGGCGGTGTGCAGGCGGACCATCGAACGCTCGGCGCGGCGGCACACGGTGCGGCAGAGATGGGCGAAGGCGGCGGCACGCGTGCCGCCGGGCAGGATGAATTCCTTGAGCATCGGCAGGTCGGCGTTGAAAGCTTCAGCAAGCGCTTCGAGGCGGGCGACTTGGGCGTCTTTCATGATGGCCATGCCGGGCAGGCAGAGTTCGCCGCCGAGATCGAACAGGTCGTGCTGGATATCGAGCAGGGCTGTACGGATGTCGTCCGGCAGTTCCTCGCAGAGCAGCAGGCCGATGGTCGAGTTCAGTTCGTCGGTTTCGCCGATGGCGTCGATGCGCAGGCTGTCCTTGGTTGTCCGGGTGCCGTCGCCGAGGCCGGTGGTGCCGGCGTCGCCGGTGCGGGTGACGATTTTCGACAGGCGGTTGCCCTTGCGTTCATTTTCAGTGTTGCTCACGGTGTCTCTCCTTGAATGGCCGGGATTATACTGAGGGGCCGCGTAACAGACTGTCGCTGCCATGCCAAAGTTCGCCGCCAATCTCAGTTTTCTGTTCACCGACGTGGCCTTCCGTGACCGCTTCCAGCGGTCAGCGGCGGCCGGGTTTCAGGGGGTCGAATACCTGTTTCCCTACGACTGGCCGGCGCATGATATCGCCGAGTGGCTGAAGGCGGCCGATGTTGAGCAGGTGCTGTTCAACCTGCCGCCGGGCGACTGGGCGGCCGGCGAGCGCGGCATCGCCTGCTTGCCGCACCGCCAGGGCGAGTTTGCCGAGGGCGTTGAGCAGGCGCTGGACTACGCAATGGTGCTCGACTGCGAGCGCGTCCATTGCATGGCCGGGCTGTGTCCGTGGGGCGTTTCCGAGGCCGAGCTGGAGGCGACCTACATCGCCAACCTTCAGTTCGCCGCCGACCGTTTCGCGACCATCGGGGCGACGGTGATGATCGAGCCGATCAACAGCCGGATCGACATGCCGGGCTACTGGCTGGACAACGTCGACAAAGGCTTTCGCCTGCTGGAGAGCATAGACCGTAGCAATGTGAAGCTGCAGCTCGATCTCTATCACGCCCAGATCATCCAGGGCGATCTGGCGCGGACCATAGAGGAAAACTTCCAGCACATCGGTCACGTCCAGATTGCCGATAACCCCGGGCGGCACGAACCGGGCACCGGCGAGATCAATTACCCCTTCCTTTTTTCAGTGCTCGACCGGCTCGGTTACGCCGGCTGGGTCGGTTGCGAATACAAGCCGCTGACGACAACCGAAGCGGGGCTGGGCTGGCGACCGATTTGACGCCGCGCGAACTGCTGCGCCGCCTGTTCGATGCGGCGATCGCCGCTGCCGATCCGGCGCACTGCTTGCCGCCGCATCTGCCGCCGGACGATGGCGGGCGGCTGATCGTGATCGGGGCTGGCAAGGCCGCGGCGGCGATGGCGCAGGCGGTCGAGCGGCATTGGTCGGGGCCGCTCGCCGGGCTGGTCGTGACGCGCTACGGCCATGGCGTGCCCTGCCAACGCATCGAGGTGGTCGAGGCGGCGCACCCGGTGCCGGATGCGGCCGGGGCGGCAGCGGCAGATTCCATTTTTGGGCAAATTTCCGGGCTGACCGTAGCAGATCGCGTTTTGGCGTTGTTTTCCGGCGGCGGTTCGGCCTTGCTGGCGGCACCGGCCGCGGGTGTGACGCTGGAGGTGAAGCGGGCGCTCACCTCGGCGCTGCTCAGGTCGGGGGCGAGCATCGGCGAGATCAATTGCGTGCGCAAGCACCTGTCGGCGATCAAGGGCGGACGCCTTGCTGCCGCCGCCTATCCGGCCAGTGTGCTGACTCTGGCGATTTCCGACGTGCCGGGCGACGATCCGGCGGTCATCGCTTCCGGTCCGACGGTCGTCGATCCGAGCTCCTGCGCCGATGCGCTGCGCGTCCTCGACGCCTACGCCATCGAGGTGCCACCCGCTGTGCGCCAGCGCCTAGTCAGCGGTGAGCTGGAAACGCCGAAACCCGGCGATCCGCGGTTGGCGCGCAGCGAATTCCGGCTGATCGCCAGCCCGCGCCAGATGCTCGAAGCGGCGGCGGCCGAGGCGCGCCGGCTGGGCATCGCGCCGCTGATCCTTGGCGACGCGCTGGAAGGCGAGGCGCGTGAGGTTGGCAAGGTCATGGCCGGCATTGCGCAATCTTGTGCCCGGCACGGTGTTCCGGCCAAAAGGCCGTGCGTGCTGCTGTCGGGTGGCGAAACGACGGTGACCGTCAGGGGCCAGGGGCGCGGCGGGCGCAACACCGAATTCCTACTAGCCCTGGCGCAGGCGCTGGCCGGGGCGCCGGGCATCCATGCGCTGGCCGCCGACACCGACGGCATCGACGGCAGCGAGGATAACGCCGGCGCCTTCATCGAACCCGACACGCTGGCCCGGGCCTGGGCGGCCGGGCTGGATGTGCCGGGCCATCTGGCCGACAACGACGCCTGGACTGTTTTTTCCCGGCTCGGCGACCTGCTGGTCACCGGCCCGACGCGAACCAACGTCAATGACTTTCGGGCCGTCCTGATAGGGTAAAATGGCAAAAATGACGACAAACGACAAACCTGATGCTCGCACCGACCTGCCGGCACTGCTTCGCCGCCTGCGCTTGTTCCTGCCGGCCCAATGCCTGCTGGTCGACGAGGAAGACCTGCGTCCCTACGAATGCGACGGCCTGACCGCCTACCGCGAGCTTCCGCTGGTCGTCTGCCTGCCGGAAACCGAAGGCCAGGTCATCGACATCCTGCGTACCTGCCACGATCTCGGCGTGCCTGTCGTCGCCCGCGGTGCCGGCACCGGCCTGTCCGGCGGCGCGATGCCGCATGCTCAGGGCGTCGTGCTGTCGCTGGCCCGCTTCAACCGGATCCTGCGCGTCGACCGCGAGGCCCGGCTGGCGGTCGTGCAACCGGGTGTGCGCAACCTTGCCGTTTCGGAAGCGGCGGCGCCCTTTGGCCTCTATTACGCACCGGACCCTTCGTCACAGATTGCCTGCACGCTGGGCGGCAACGTCGCCGAGAACTCGGGCGGCGTGCATTGCCTGAAATACGGGCTGACCGTCCATAACGTGCTGCGCATCCGCGTCGTCAGCATCGAGGGCGAGGTTTTCGAGATCGGCTCGGAAGCGCTCGATGCGCCGGGCTACGACCTGCTGGCGCTGATGATCGGCTCCGAAGGCATGCTCGGCGTGGTCACCGAAGTGACTGTCAAGCTGGTGCCCAATCCGGAACTGGCGCAGGTCGTCATGGCCTCTTTTGCCGACGTGGCGCAGGCCGGCGACGCGGTGGCGGCGATCATCGCTGCCGGCATCATCCCGGCCGGGCTGGAGATGATGGACAAGGCGGCGACGGCGGCGGTCGAGCCCTTCGTCAAGGCGGGCTACGACATGAACGCCGAGGCCATTCTCCTCTGCGAAGCCGACGGCACGCCGGAGGAGGTCGCCGAGGAAATCGCCCGCGTTACCGAGGTGTTGACGGCGGCCGGGGCCAGCGACCTCCGCGTCTCGCAGTCGGAAGCCGAGCGGCTCAAGTTCTGGGCCGGGCGCAAGGCAGCGTTTCCCGCCGTCGGCCGGATCACACCCGACTATTACTGCATGGATGGCACGATCCCGCGCAAGCGGCTGGCCGAGATGCTGTCGGCCATCGCCGGCATGGAGCGCAAATACGGCCTGCGCTGCGCCAACGTCTTTCACGCCGGCGACGGTAACCTGCATCCGCTGATCATGTACGACGCTTCACAGCCGGGCAACTGGGAGCGGGCCGAAGCTTTCGGCGCCGAAATCCTCGAACTGTCGGTGGCGCTCGGCGGCTCGATCACCGGCGAACACGGCGTTGGCATCGAGAAGATCAACCAGATGTGCGTGCAGTACGCGACGCCGGAACTGGAGGCCTTCCACCGCGTCAAGGCGGCCTTCGACGAGCGCGGCCTGCTCAATCCCGGCAAGGCCGTGCCCAGCCTGCACCGCTGCGCCGAATACGGCCGCATGCACGTGCATCACGGGGAAATGAAGTTCCCGGAACTGGAGCGCTTCTGATGACGCTCGACGAGATCGTTTCTGCCGTCAGGGCGGCGTACGACAGCCACACTCCGCTGCGCCTGCGCGGCGCCGGCAGCAAGGACTTCTACGGCGGCCTGTTGTCCGGCGAGGTGCTCGACGTTTCCGGCCATCGCGGCATCGTCGCCTATGAGCCGACCGAGCTTTACATCACGGCCCGCTGCGGCACACCGCTGGCAGAGATCGAGACGGCGTTGGCCGAAAAGGGGCAGATGCTGGCCTTCGAGCCGCCGCATTTCGGCGGCGCCACCGTCGGCGGCTGCATCGCCGCCGGCCTGGCCGGGCCGCGCCGCCAGCAGGCGGGGGCGGTCCGTGATTTCGTGCTCGGCGTCAAGCTGGTCGATGGCACGGGGCAGGTGCTGAATTTCGGCGGCCAGGTCATGAAGAACGTCGCCGGCTACGACGTGTCGCGCTTGATCGCCGGCAGCATGGGGACGCTGGGCGTAATCGCCGAGGCGACGCTGAAGGTGCTGCCCATGCCGGTCGCCGAACAGACGCTGCGCTTTGCGATGGACGAAGGCGAGGCCTTGACGAAGCTCAACCAGTGGGGCGGCCAGCCTCTGCCGATTTCGGCTTCATTCTGGCACGACGGCCAGCTGTGGTTGCGCCTGTCCGGTGCCCGGGCCGCTGTCGAGGCAGCAGCGCATCGTTTGGGGCCAAATTCTACGGTCGATGCCCAAAAAACATGGATTTCCATCCGCGAGCAGACGCATTCTGCCTTCGCCGGCGAACCCCTGTGGCGTTTGTCGCTGCCATCGACGGTGCCGGCACTCGGCGTGGATGGCCTGCGCGCCCTCGAATGGGGCGGCGCCCAGCGCTGGTACGCCGCCGAACCGGCGGCGATCCGCGAGGTGGCGGCCCGCCTTGGCGGCCACGCCGTGCTCTACCGGGCGCCCGAGTCGCAGCGTTGCCTGGAGGGGGCGTTCGCCCCCTTGTCGCCGGCCTTGCTCGCCCTGCACCGGCGGCTGAAAAAGGCCTTCGACCCGCGCGGCATCCTCAACCCCGGCCGCCTCTACGCGGAGTTTTAGGAACAGCGCCGATGGATACCAAAATCACCGACGAACTGCGCGTCACCCACGCCGGCAAGGTTGCCGAGGAAATCCTCCGCAAGTGTGTGCATTGCGGCTTCTGCACGGCCACCTGTCCGACCTACCAATTGCTCGGCGATGAACTGGACGGCCCGCGTGGCCGCATCTACCTGATCAAGCAGGTCTTGGAAGGCAAGCCGGTTACCGAAAAGACGCGCACCCACCTCGACCGCTGCCTGACCTGCCGCTCCTGCGAGACGACCTGCCCGTCGGGCGTCCAGTACAGCCATCTGCTCGATGTCGGTCGCCAGGTCGTTGAAGAGCGCCTGCCACGCCCGGTTGGCGAGGCATTGCCGCGCGCCCTGCTCAAGGCCGTGCTGCCGCGTCCGGCCCTGTTCGGGGCGGCCGTGGCGCTGGGCCGCGCACTTCGCCCACTATTGCCCTCGTCCTTGGCCGACAAGCTGCCGCCGGCGCAAGCCCAGGGCCGCCCCTGGCCGCTTGCCGGCGGCCACCCGCGGCGCATGCTGGTGCTGGCCGGTTGCGTCCAGCCTTCGCTGGCGCCGAACATCAATGCGGCGACGGCGCGCGTGTTCGACCGCCTGGGCATCACACTGTTCGAGGAGGCCAAGGCCGGTTGCTGTGGTGCCGTGCGTTTCCATCTCAACGACCAGGCCGCCGGCAAGAACGACATGCGGCGCAACATCGATGCTTGGTGGCCGCATGTCGAAGCCGGTGTCGAGGCCATCGTCGTCACCGCCTCGGGGTGTGGCGTACAGGTACGGGACTACGGCCACCTTCTGGCCGACGACCCAGACTATGCCGAAAAAGCGGCAAGGATCAGTCTGCTTTGCCGCGATCCGTCGGAAGTCCTGGCGTCCGAGAAGGCCGAACTACAGCCTCTGCTGGCGGCTGGCGCCAAAAAGCGCGGCAAGCTGGCTTTTCACTCGCCCTGCACGCTGCAGCATGGCCTGAAGATTCGCGGCGCGATCGAAGAGATGCTGCTGGCCGCCGGATACGAACTGACCGCCGTCGCCGACAGCCATTTGTGCTGTGGATCGGCTGGCACCTACTCTTTCCTCCAGCCGGAACTGTCGGGCCGCTTGCGCGACAACAAGCTGGCCGCGCTGAACGCCGGCGGGCCGGCCCTGGTCGCCACCGCCAATATCGGCTGCCTGACCCACCTGCAGGCCGGTTCGCCGCTTCCTGTAAGGCACTGGATTGAATTGATCGACGAGGTTCTTGAATGAGCAGCAAGGCAACATCCGTTTTCGACATCACCAAGGAACTGGGCACCGAGGACGCCGGGCGCATCAAGCGCCTCCTCGAAGGAGGTGTGAAAATTCCGGCGCAGCCGCGGGTTGTCGAGGACCTGCGCAAGCACATGATGCGCAGCGAACTTGACGTCAGGTTGCTGGCCAAGGTGATCAACCAGGACCCGGGGCTGACGGCTATGCTGTTCAAGGTCGTTGGTAATTCGGCTTACCGAGAGCATCAGCCGTTCAACTCGGTCGAGGAAGTCCTCCATGCGGTCGGGGTCCGGCAGACTTTCAATATCGTGCAGGCCATCTCGTTGTCGGGCCTCGGTGAGATCAAGAAGAATCGCCAGGTGTACGAAGCCTTCTGGGCGCGCTCGCATGCGGTCGGGCAGCTGGCCATGCTGATTGCCGATGAGCGGATTGCCGTCTGCAACATCTTTCCGGATCAGGCCTATCTCGCCGGGATCTTCCACGATTGCGGCGTGCCGCTGCTGATGCAGCGCTTTCCGTCCTATTGCGCCGAAATGCGGCTTGGCGCGCCAGGGGTGTGGATCGACCTGGCCGAGGAGGACCGGAAGTTCAACACCGATCATTGCGTGGTCGGCTATCTGGTCGCCCGCCACTGGCACCTGCCGGAATTCATCTGCGATGCCATCCGTTACCACCAGGCGATCGGTGAACTCGGCATGCACGAGGCGCGCACCATGGTGGCCATCATCCAGTTGGCCATCGATATTTATTACCGCGACCAGCGCGTCGAGAATCCGGAGTGGGAGGGTTTGAAGGCGGAGGTCTTGCCGGAGCTGGGGCTGAGCGAGGATGCCTTGCCGGAGTTCATCGATATCGTGCTCGAACGCTTTTCTACCGGCGATGCGGCCTGATGCAAGGCATCCCAGACCGCCGCAACAGTGTTACCCGGCCCCCCATTCGTGATAACCTTTCTGCCATAAGGGAGGAAGGATGCCGATAGCAGTCGACGCATGTGCAGCGCAGCACCAGGGGGATCGCAAGGAACAGCAGGATCGCGTTGCAATTTTGCCGCATGCCCGTCGCAACGGCGTTGCGCTGGCGGTCGTCGCCGACGGTATGGGAGGCCATACTGGCGGTGCTTTGGCCGCCGAGCAGGTCGTGCATACAGCCAAGAACAACCTCGACCATTACGCACCCTCCGACGAGAACGCCCAGTCGTTGCTGGAGGGCAGCATGCGCGAAGCGCATACGATGATCAAGGCGTCGCGCTTCATGAACGAAATGGACCCGCACAGCACGGCCGTCATGCTGTTGCTGCAGCCTGGACGGGTGACCTGGGGGCATTGCGGCGATAGCCGCCTGTATCATTTTCGCGGCAAGGCGCTGGTCAAGCGTAGCGTCGATCATTCCTATGTCGAGCATCTGATCGCCAACGGCAAGATCACGGCCGAGCAGGCGCTGACCCATCCCAATCGCAACGTGCTGCTTGCTTCGCTGGGCGGGCAGGATGACCCGAAAATCACGGTCGATGCGACCGACAGCCTGGTTGCCGGCGATGCCTATGTGCTGTGCTCGGATGGCTTGTGGGCCTATTTCGATGATGCCGAGCTCGGGGTGCTGGTCGCCGAGAATTCGGCTCGCCAGGCTTGCGAGCAATTGATCGAAAAGGCCAGGGAGCGTGCCAAGGGGGGAGGCGACAACCTGTCGCTGGCCATCATCAAGCTGGTCGAGGCGCTGCCCAAGAAGCCGAAACTGCCGGCCGGATTCGTGCCGCGTTTGCCCGAGTAGCGATACGCGGAGCAAAAAAACGGCGCCCATCGGGCGCCGTTTTTTATGGTGTGCAGCGCAAGCTACTTGCGACCGAGTCCACCGAGCAGAGCGGCGACGACGCGCTTGGGTTTGTGCGGGTCGACCTTGGCGGGTGCCTGAGGTGAATCCGGCACTTCGCCGCGAGGCGAGTTGTCCTCGTAGGGCTTGCTGAAATCGAAGCCATCGGCGGCGATCATCGGGTTGCGGCGCGGGCGACGTTCCTGGCGATCGTTGCGCTCGCCACGATCCGGGCGGCTGGACCGTTCGCTGCGCTCGGGGCGTTCGCCACGTTCCGGGCGCTGGGCTACCGGGGCGATTACCGGCGGGGCGCTGCGCTTTTTCTTGTTGCCCGGGGGGTATTCGTATTCGGGTTCCGGCTCGAAACCGGCGACTTCGACCTGCTCGATCGGGCGTTTGATCAGCTTTTCGATATCGACCAGGTAGCAGACCTCGCGGGCGCTGACCAGGGAGATGGCATTGCCCATCTTGCCGGCCCGGCCGGTGCGGCCGATGCGGTGCACGTAGTCTTCTGGCGTGTGCGGGAGTTCGTAGTTGATCACGTAGGGCAGGTCATCGACGTCCAGGCCGCGGGCGGCGACGTCGGTGGCGATCAGGGCATGCGTTTCGCCGCCCTTGAAGGCTTCGAGCGCCTTGATGCGTTCGAGCTGGCTCTTGTCGCCGTGGATGGCGTCGGCCTTTATTCCGGCACGCTGCAGTTCGCGGGTCAGCCGCGAGCAGCCCTGCTTGGTGCGCATGAAGACGATGGCCTGGCGAATTTCGCCGGAGCGCAGCAGTTTGGTCAGCAGGCCGCGCTTGCCGTATTCGGAGACCGGATGGACACGGTGCGTGATGGTGTCGGAAACCTGGTTGCGGCGGGCCACTTCGATCAGCACCGGCGACTTCAGCATGGTGTCGGCCAGTTTCTTGATTTCTTCCGAGAAGGTGGCCGAGAAGAGCAGGCTCTGGCGCTGGGCCGGCAGCATGTTGAGGATGCGGGTGACGTCGGGTACGAAGCCCATGTCGAGCATGCGGTCGGCTTCGTCGAGTACCAGCGCCTGCACCGAATTGAAGCTGACGCTCTTGTTCTCGACGTGGTCGAGCAAACGGCCCGGTGTGGCGACGAGGATTTCGACGCCCTTTTTCAGTTCGGCGATTTGCGGCTTGATGTCGACGCCGCCGAAGGCGCACATGGCGCGGATCGGCGTGTGCTTGCTGTAGGTTTTGACCGACTCGTAGACCTGCATGGCCAGCTCGCGGGTCGGGGCCAGGATCAGGGCGCGCACCGGGTGCTTGGCCGGCGATGGGCTGCTGCTGGCAAAGGGCAGGATACGTTGCAGGATGGGCAGCGTGAAGGCGGCCGTCTTGCCGGTGCCGGTCTGGGCGCCACCCATGATGTCCTTGCCGCTGATGACCAGCGGGATGGCCTGGGCCTGGATCGGGGTCGGCTTGGTGTAGCCCTCGTCGAGTACTGCGCGCAGCAGTTCGGGTGCCAGGCCGAGGTCGGCAAAGGTGATTTCGGGGGCTGCTTCGGCAGCGAGGGTGCCAGCGCTGTCGCCGGCTAAGGTATTGATTTCAGACATGGGCCGGGATTATACGCCACCCGGCTCGCGAGGGGCCGGATATGTCCGGCGGCGATTTTTGAAATTGGTCGTTTTTTGCCGGCGACCGTAGCATTTGGCCGAACTTGTGGCTTTACAGGCTGGCGACCAGTTCTTCCAGGCGCTGGCGGCTGATCGGCTTGACGAGGACAGCGTCGAACCCGGCTGCGAGCAGGCGGTCGGTGTCTTCCTGAAAGGCGTGTGCCGTGTAGGCCAGGATGTGCAGCGGCGGCGCAGACTGGCGCTCGCGCAGGCGGAGACAGGTTTCTTCGCCGGACAGGCCGGGCATGCTGATGTCGAGCAGGACCAGCCGGAAGGTTTCGACATCGACCCTGGCCAGCGCGCCTTCGCCGCAGTCCGCTTCGCTGACCGTCCAGCCAAGCTTACGGAGCAGGGTCGCGGCGATCAGGCGGTTGGTCGGATTGTCATCGACGACCAGGGCATTGCGGGAATCAGTCATGGGTTCCGTCCAGCGGCAGGTATACCGTAAATGTCGAGCCGACGCCGACTTCGGATTCCATCTCGATCCGGCCGCCCATGTGTTCCGCCAGTTGCTTGACGAGCGCCAGACCGAGGCCGGTGCCGCCGTGCTCTCGGGTCAGGAAATTTTCCAGTTGCTTGAATTTTTCGAAAATCGTTTCGCGGCTTTCCGGTGGAATGCCGGGGCCGGTGTCGCGCACGGCGAAGCCGATGTGGCAATCATGGCGGGAGACTTCCAGGCTGACCTCGCCAGCTGCGGTGAATTTGACCGCATTGCTTAGCAGGTTGTTCAGGATCTGGCGCAGGCGCGTCGGGTCGGTCGAATATTCGGCGGGCAGGTCGTCGGCCAGATGCAGCGCGAAGCGCACACCCTTGCCCTCGGCGGTGACCCGGTGAATCGAAGCGCATTCCTCGACCAGTCCGGCGAGCGGTATGGCGATCCGCTTGAAGTTCATCTCGCCCGATTCGATCTTGGCAAGATCGAGAATTTCGTTGACCAGATTGAGCAGGTGCTCGCCGCTTTGCTGGATCACCCGTGCGTATTCCTGCTGGCTGGGGTCGTTGAGTTCGTACTTGAGCAGTTCGGCGAAACCGAGAATGCCGTTGAGCGGTGTGCGCAATTCGTGCGACATGGTGGCCAGGAAGGCCGATTTCTGGCGGCTGGCTTCCTCTGCCTTTTCCCGCGCTTCTTCAAGGCGCTTGAACGATTCCTCGACCGAATCGGCCATCCGGTTGAAGGAGTGGGCCAGTTCACCCATCTCGTCGGTCGAGTTCGCATCCAGGCGGCGCTTCAGGTCGCCTTGCTGAAAGGCGTGTATACCCGAGATCATTCCGGTGATGCGGCCGGTCAGCAGTCCGGCCATCCAGACGGCAATGCCGATGACGACGACTACCATCAGCAGGGTCGAGCCCCACAGGCCGAAGGCCGTTGCAGTCAGGCTTTGTGCGATGTGGTCGAGCAGTTCGCCGCGCTGGGCCTTGAAGCTGATGTCCTTTTCCTCGACCAGCCGGTTGATCCGATCAGTTGTTTCTGTCGCCGCCTTGTGGAATTCGTCGACGTTGGCGCCAATGGTCACGAAGCCGAAGCCCTGCTGCGATTTGCCATACTGGCCGGTGTAGTAGGGGATGGCTGCGGCGGTGGTCAGTTTCCACAGCCCGGAGAAGAAAATGACGAAAGAGCCGGAGCCGCCGTGTTCGGTGACGGCCTTCCACCCGTCGCATTGCGGCGAGAAATTCAGGTAGCGGCAGTCGAGGCCGACGGTGCCGGCCTTGATCAGTTCCTTGGCTGGCTTGCGCTTGAGGTTCTGGTCGCGGAATTCCGGAATGCCGGCGAGGAATTCGTGCGATGGTTTGCCGCTCTGCTGCCACTCGGCGTACAGCTCGGCGTCCATCCAGGGCGTTGCCGGCAGGCCGGTCTGCGGGTCGTAGCCTGTGATGAAATAGTCGCGCGGATGTGAAATCGACCGGCTCTTGTAGTCCCAGATGAAAGCGTAGTTGCCCTTGATGGCGTCAGCGATCGGCGTGTAGCGATCCTCAGTCGGCATCAGCCGGTCGGAGAACTGGCGGATATGGTCATGGTCCAGCGCCAGCGTCACATAGCCGGTGATCTTGCCGCCCTTGACGACTGGCATGGCCCAGCGGACGATCCCGCGGAAGCGCTTGCCGACGGGGTTTTCAGTGCCGGCGTAGGCCGATTCTTCAGGCTTGAACGGCTTGCCGGCCTTCTCCAGTGTGGCTGGCAGGTAGGGGCCGATGGCGTGTGTCGGGACGTAGGCACCGATCACGTCGGAAACGTAGATTTCGCCAGGCTTCAACTTCTTTAGCTCGGCAAAGTAGGTTTCGGCCCGGACGAAGGTATTGCTACGGTCGGCCACATTCTTCAGGCCTTTTTCGGACAGCTTACCGGTTGTTACCTTGATCTTTTCGTTGCCTTCGAGATCGACGTAGGTCATCTCGACATAGAGCGGTCGCCGTTCCGCTTCGCCAAAATATTCCGGCGGACGGGCATGGAAATCCTTGGCGTTGTCGGGCAGAACGGGGCGGGTGACTTTCGCTTCCCGGGTGACGGGGTTTTCAGGAACCCAGGATTTCCCGTCCTCGGCTAGTTTCCAGGGGGCGTGCTGGTATACCGGACGCTGGTGTTGGCCGAGGAAGCGGCGGAAGGCCTCCTCGCTAGGTTCAAGCGCGACCGCCTGCCGGATATCGCCGTCCCGGTCGTAGAGAAAATCGGCGATTTCCTTGGCGGCGTCGGTAGTCAGGGATTCGATGGCTTCGCGCGAGCGGAGGTCGAGGGCGCGGATCGAATCGTCGGTGACCGTCTGGCCGAGCGTCTTGATCGTCGACAGCATGGAGTCGGCCATGCCGCCGGCCTTGGTCGAGATGCTTTCGCCGAGGCTGCTGGTGGCGTGCCACGCGAACCAGGCGATCAGCACCAGTGGCACGACCTTGATCAGCACGAAGATGGAGATCAGCTTGCCGCGGATGCCGCCGAGAAAAGCCGGGAGTTTCATGCGGTTTCCGGAGGGTATGTGGCGAGTCGGTTAGCCACGGCTGTTCAGTGCTTGTCCGACTTCTTTTCAGGGGCTGCCTTGGGTTCGGCTTCCTTGGCCGACTTCTCGTGGCTGTCCGGGGCGGCCTTGGCTTCGCCTTCCGGCGCTGCATCGTCGGCCGCGGCTTTCTTCTTTTTCTTGCCGGGGCCTTCAGGGGGAGGCAGTTGCGGCTCGACCGTCTCCAGCTTGTTTTCGCGCATGTATTCGTCCATCTCGCGCCAGCCGGCAAAGATGCCAGCTTTAGGAAGCCAGCCGTAGATCGAGTAGCAATCTTCGATGGCGCGCCCGGACTGGCGGCAACCGCTGCCGACGGCCTTGGCTTCGACTTCCAGCCGAGCTTCCTTCTTGGCCGGATCTTCCAGCCCCAGTTTCTGGTTGACCTGATCGCAGGCGGTCAGGCCGAAGAGGATGGCGATGAGGATTAGGCGAGTAATCATGGCCGGGATTTTCGCATATTTGCGAAAAATGTGTGGGCGTGGTTAGGGTTCGCCGGCTTTATAATTTGCCCCTTTCCGGATTGCTTGGAGTGTTCATGTCGCACCGTATTCGTCCCTCCGTGGTCGCCCTTGTTCTAGCACTGGCGTCGTCTTCCATCCTTGCCAAGCCGGTCAAACCTGCCGCCAAGCCGGCGCCGACGCCTGCCGCTACGGCTGAAGTCGAACTGGCCCACAATCTCGGTTCGATGGGCGAGGAACGGTTGCAGGCCATTGTCGATCGCTTCAACAAAGAGTCCGGGACGACGCTGAAGCTGGTGCGTCTGGAGAAGGGCGACAAGCCGGCGGCGCTCAACCTGATGCGGCGTTATGACGTCAGCGAGGTGCTGAGCCAGCCCAAGCAGTTCCTGCCCCTGCACGAAGTGATGGCCAAGGCCGGTTCGCCGCTGAAGTTTGGCGAATTGTCCGGCGACTTGAAGGCCGGTGTCGTCGACGGCAAGGGCAAGCTGGTTGCGTTGCCGGTGCTTTTTTCCACACCGGTGCTGTTTTACAACAAGAACGCCTTCCGTAAGGCCAAGCTTGATCCCGAACAGCCGCCGAAGACCTGGTTTGAAATGCAGGGCATGCTCGACAAGCTCCAGGATGCCGGCTATGCCTGCCCCTACACGTCGTCGTGGCCGGTCTGGGTGCACATCGACAACGTCAGCGCCGTTTCCGGTGCGCCGGCTGCGACGGACAAGGGGCAGCTGACTTTCAACGGTCTGCCGCAGGTCAAGCACATCGCGATGATGGCGACGTGGACCAAGGCCAACTACTTCAAGCTATTCGGCCGCCGCAACGAAGCCAGCGCCAAGTTCCACGAAGGCGAGTGCGCGATGATCACCACCGATTCCAGTGAGCACATCGATTTCCGCGATGCCAAGGGCGTCGAGCTCGGGGTCGCGCCGCTCCCTTATCACGATGACGTCTATGGCGGCCGCCAGTCGTCGCTGGCCGATGGCGCTTCGCTGTGGATCGGTGCCGGCTATTCCGCAGCCCAGTACAAGCAGGCGGCGAAGTTTGTGTCGTTCATGCTGTCGCCGGAAATGCAACTGGAGATGGTCCGTGCTTATGGCGGTCTGCCGCTGACCTCGGTTGCTCGCCTGGCAGGGCGCAGCAAGCTGCTGCAGGATGGCGACAAGACGCTGGACATCGCCTATGCCTCGCTCAGCGGCAACGGCAGCAAGCCGGCCGTGCGGGTGGCCAATATCGATGCCGTGCGGATTGTGACCAACGAGGAACTGGAGGCCGTCTGGGCTGACAAGAAGCCGGCCAAGGCGGCGCTCGATGCCTCGGTCAGTCGTGGTAACGCGCTGCTGGCTGCCAAGCCCAACCTGAAGAAGGCGCAGCCCTTCTGATGAAGCTGCTGCTGCCGCGCTGGATAGCCCATCGCGGCGGCGGATCGCTGGCCCCGGAAAACACCTTGGCTGGCATCCGGCTGGCGGCCCGGATGGGCTACAAAGCCGTCGAGTTCGACGTCATGCTCTCGGGCGATGGCACGCCGGTTTTAATCCACGACGAAACGCTGGAGCGGACGACCAATGGCGCCGGCCGTGTCTGCGAAACACCGGATGCCGTTCTTTTTTCGCTCGATGCCGGGAACGGCGAGCGCATTCCAAAATTTTCCGAAGCGGCCGAACTGTGCCGTAGCCTGGGCCTGCTGGCCAATGTCGAGATCAAGCCGGCATGCGGTTTCGAGGTCGTCACCGCTGAAACAGTGGCCCGTCTGGCGGCGGAATTCTGGCAGGGCGCCGATATCCCGCCGCTGATTTCCTCCTTTTCGGTAGAAGCCGTTGAAATCGCCCGCGATCTGGCCCCGGGAATTCCGCGCGGCCTGCTCTACGAACAGGTGCCGGCAGACTGGTCGGCGACAGCGCGTCGCCTGAAGGCATTCACCCTGCATTGCTCGGCAAAGCATGTGAGCGATGCCGTGCTGGCCGAAGCACAGGCAATGGGTATGCAGGTGTTGTGCTACACGGTTAACGCGCCGGACAAGGCCGCGGCGCTGTTCGGGCGCGGCGTGACGGCGGTGTTCACCGATCGCCTCGACCTGTTCGCACCGGAAACAAGTCCTTACAAAGGCTTGCATTTACCCGGCTGATTTTTACCCCGTTTTACCTTCTAATGCGCTTCAGGGAGTTCGCCCTAAATCTCAGGAGGAAAACATGAAAGCCATCAAGACCGTTATTGCTATTTCGCTCATTCTTCCGGCCCTGGCATTTGCCCAGGCCAACACGCCGCGCGTCGATCAGCGCCAGGTCAACCAGGAGCAGCGTATCGACCAGGGCGTTGCTTCCGGCAGTCTGACCCAGCGTGAAGCCAATCGCATGGAACGCGGCCAGCAGCATGTCGACAACATGGAGAACCGTGCCAAGTCCGACGGTGTGGTGACCGCCCGCGAACGTGCCCGCCTGCATCAGGCGCAGGATGTGCAGAGTGCCCGTATCCATCGCCAGAAGCATGATCGCCAGCACGACTACAACCACAACGGCCGCGTCGATCGTCGCCGCTAGGCGCCCTGCGCCCCCGCCAGAAACCCGCCAACCGGCGGGTTTCGTTTTTCTGGTGCGCGAATTGCAAATGCTACGGTCGGCCCGAAAAAACGGCCAAAATCGAAATCCCGCCGTTTCGCCCTTTCATTTAAAATCACGGGTTTCGAATTCCACGCCGCAAGGGCCGCCAGCTTATGAAAAGCTCCGAAATCCGCCAGCAGTTCCTCGACTTCTTCGCCTCCAAAGGTCACCAGATCGTCTCGTCCAGTTCCCTAGTGCCGCACGAGGACCCGACCCTGCTGTTCACCAATGCCGGGATGAACCAGTTCAAGGATGTTTTCCTCGGTTTCGACAAGCGTCCCTACACGCGCGCGACGACCTCGCAGAAATGCGTGCGCGCCGGCGGCAAGCATAACGACCTCGAAAACGTCGGTTACACCGCGCGCCACCACACCTTCTTCGAAATGCTCGGCAACTTCAGCTTCGGCGATTACTTCAAGCGCGACGCCATCAAGTACGCCTGGGAACTGCTGACCGAGGTCTACAAGCTGCCCAAGGACAAGCTGACCGTCACCGTCTACGCCGAGGACGACGAGGCCTACGACATCTGGACCCAGGAAATCGGCGTCCCGGCCGAGCGCGTCATCCGCATCGGCGACAACAAGGGCGCCCGATACGCCTCCGACAATTTCTGGATGATGGGCGACACCGGTCCCTGCGGCCCGTGCACCGAGATTTTCTACGACCACGGCGAAAAGCACTGGGGCGGCCCCCCGGGATCGCCGGAAGAAGACGGCGACCGTTTCATCGAAATCTGGAACAACGTCTTCATGCAGTTCAACCGCGACGAAGCCGGC
>Ga0075163_10000378_pt1 | contig 56887 bp, 48 predicted proteins | sample JI1023141ADNA_FD_71478 | JGI IMG/M metagenome (GOLD analysis project Ga0075163, IMG submission 71478) | Wastewater effluent complex algal communities from Wisconsin, to seasonally profile nutrient transformation and Carbon sequestration -... | ecosystem: Engineered > WWTP > Effluent > Algae... | reverse complement strand
TGGTCATCCCCTTTGGTCTTCCTACTTTTCTCATTGGAATTCTCCTTCTTTCCTTAAAGAACTCCTAAGTCTATCAGAGTTAATAATTTATTTGAAGGACTTTAGGGACAAGACACTAGTTATGCAACCTAATTATCCCCAAAATATGCTGATTTGAAATCCACTAGGCGAAATTGAGAAACCACTTCTCCCTTCAACTTCGGATTTTTATTAAACCTCTTATTCAATGAACAAAGGGGAATAACAGGCATTTCATCCATTAGAATACTCTCTGCTTTCAAAAGCTTGTCAATTCTACGTCCATCATTAAATTCGAGTTTCGCCTGATCAAGATAGTGTATAAAATCTTGGTTTTCCCACATACATAAATTTTCACTTTTGCTCCTAAAAAACTCCATGCTGTAGTAGGGATCCATACATAAAGCAGACCAACTCACAAATCCAAGATCATAGCTGCCTCGGGTGAGATTCCCATAATGGGCTCCCCACTCAACTCTTTGTAAAGAGCAATTAAACCCTAAATGAGCTCTCCATTGATCTTGAATCGCCTGAGCAATCCGGTGTTGCACTTCTGAATCTGCTACATAGCTCAAATACATTTCGGGGAGATCTTCTCTGGATATATTGAGTTCCTCTAGCGCTTCAGAAAATAACTGCTTAGCAAAGAACGCATCTTTATTGTCAAAATAGGAGAGGTCGCTTAGTTCAAGCGTTGAGGGAAAGATTGATTTTGCAGATCGATCCTTAGTAGAAAAGGCATTTTCAACAATTGTTTTCCGATCAATTGCATAAGATAACGCTTGTCTGAATTTTTTATTGTTTAAACAAGGCTTTTTAGTATTGCACAAACACCATAAAATCGAAGCATCTTCAGTATCTTGGGTTAAAGTATCGCAAGAAATGTCATAAGACATGAGACAAAAGGGAGAACCCACCCAATCAAGTTCATTCCTTTGGAACATATTGAGAACCGTTGTTGTATTTGGAATAATAGAAATATGAATTCCATCTAAGTAAACATGGCTTTTATCCCAGTAATTCGTGTTTTTTTTCAAAACAATTTCAGAGTTATGACGCCATTTCTGGAGTTTAAAAGGACCATTATAGACAAGTGTGGAGGAAGTCATCCAATGCCCTTCTTTTTTTATAATATGTTCTGGTAAAGGGAAGAAATAGGAAACTGTTAACAGATCAATCAAGAAAGGACATGGATATTCAAGCTCTACGACAAGTGTTTTATCATTAACCGCTTTAATTCCGACACTATCAATGTCTTTACCACCACAAAGGCATTCTTTTGCATTTTTAATACAATCAAAGAAATGGGAAATGCGAAGAGTAGCTTCACTATTGGGATCGATAAGCCTTTTCCATGCATATTCAAAATCACGCGCGGTTAATGGCGTGCCATCGCTCCACTGAGAATCACGTAAATAGAAGGTATAGGTCTTCTGATCATCAGAGAGATCATAGCAACTAGCTGCTGCTAATTGGGGCATATCCTTATCATCTCTACGCATAAGCCCCTCAAATAACATATAGGTCACACGATGTGTATTTGCATCCTGTGTAGTCGATCCATGTAAAGACTGTATGTCACCACTGAAGGCAATTCTTAGAGTATTTTTCTCGCGTACATCACTTTTCCATATTAAAGCGAGTCCCCCTAATACGATAACGATACAAGACAAAAAAATTAATATTTTTTTTATCATTCCTTACAACCCAATCCTCAGAATTAAATTCATAAGGTAGTCTATAGAAAAGTTTGAAAAAGAAAAAGTTTTTTTAGAAATGAGCTAGACTTCGGATTGCGTTTTCGAGATCACTCTTTTGGGGAAGGACGGCATCTTCGAGATGTTTGGCATAAGGAACACAGGTGTTCTTCCCTCCAAGACGTTTGATAGGAGCATCAAGATGTTCAAAGGCCTCTTCGGAAAGGCGAGCAGCAACTTCTGCACCAAAACCACAGTTAAGTGGAGCTTCATGGACGATGAGTACTTTGTTTGTTTTCTGAGTAGAGATTAAAAGGGTCTCCATATCAAGAGGAGCAATAGTCCGAAGATCAATGATTTCTACAGAGATCCCTTCATCTTCGAGTTTTTGTGCAACTTCTGAAGCCATGTGAACCATGAGTCCCCATGCAATAAGGGTAAGATCGGTTCCTTCTCGCACAATATTGGCTTTTCCAAGGGGGATGAGCTCATCTTTGGTGGGTTCGGGCTTTGCTGAAAAGACCCGCTGGCGGTAAAGGGCTTTGTGCTCGAGAAATACGACAGGATTGGGATCGCGGATCGCACTTTTGAGGAGCATTTTGGCATCTGCAGCGTTACTTGGCATAACAACTTTTAGGCCAGGGCAGTGCGCTAAAAAAGCTTCGATATTTTGGGAGTGGTAGGGACCTCCTTGGATGTATCCTCCTGAGGGCATCCGAATCACAATGGGACAATTCCATTCTCCGTTTGAGCGGTAATGGAGACTAGCTAATTCATTGTAGAGTTGATTAAACCCCGTCCAAAGGTAGTCGGCAAATTGGATTTCTGCAACGGGCTTAAAATGACTATGCATCGCAAGGCCAATAGCAGTTCCGATAATGGTTGATTCAGCAAGAGGGGTGTTAAAACAACGCTCTTCTCCATACTTTTCAGTTAAACCGCGAGTGATTCCAAAAACCCCTCCTTTGCCATGAGCCACATCTTGTCCAAAGATAATGACTCCAACGTCGCGCTCCATCTCTTCATCAAGAGCATGATTGAGGGCATCCATAATGACAACACTTTCTCCCCGCTCTTCAGGGGTTTCTTGAAAAGGGAGGTCCACTTCTTTATAGACATGATCGAGAACTCTTTCCACTTCTTGGAGAGGAAAGGCTTCTCCTTTAAGAGCCGCTTCTTCAACTTCTTCTTTAATGTTTGCCCGCGTTTCTTCTAGTTCCCTTTCAGTAAGCATTTCATTTTCTAAAAGCCATCTCTCAAAGCGGGGAACTGGATCTCTCTCTTGATCTTCTTGAAAGTGATCGTCATTTTTGTATTTCTTCGGATCGTCACTACTACTATGGGCCCCTATTCTGGGAACTTTTGCAACGATAAGAGTTGGCCCTTCGAATGCTCGTCCTTTTTGAATCCCTTTTTGGAGGGCATCTGAAATCGCTTCGCAGTCGCACCCATCGATTTCATAAACAGAGAGTCCAGCATAGCCAGCTGCCATTTTTGCAATCGATCCTCCTGCGGTTTGATCTTTAACAGGAACAGAAATGGCCCATCCATTATCTTGAATAACAAAAATGACACCTAATTTGTGAAGACAAGAATAATTGAGCGCTTCATGGAAATCTCCTTGGGAAGTCGATCCATCTCCTCCTGAGACATAAACCACTTCATCTTTCCTGCTAAGCTTTGCCCCTTTAGCAATCCCTACTGCTTGAAGAAATTGAGAACCTACAACACTGGATTGGCACGGAATGCGAAGCTCTTTATGAGAAAAATGATCGGGCATCATCCGCCCTCCCGAATGGTGAGGGACTTCGCGTGCTAAAAAGGCTCCAAAAATTTCATCAAGAGGGCACCCGAGCCCAATTGCAAAAGCGCGATCGCGATAGTAAGGAAATCCCCAATCTTTCCCTTGGGTCAAAGCCAGAGCGCACATAACTCCAATAAGTTCATGCCCATGGGTATAAAGATGGAAGGTTCCCCCTTTATTTTGCCTAACAAGCTTTTGCATCTTTTCGTCGGTAAAGCGAGCACGATAAACTCCTTCTAAAGTCCTCAAATACTTTTGCTTTTCAAAAGTAGACAAAAGCTCTTTTAAAGGGGCTTCTCTCTTCATCACTCTTCCTGCTTTTTCTTCATGCGCTTGATCGGAGTAACCTGCTTAATCCCTGCTTGCCGCTTTTTCTGGATAAGTTCTTGAATATCTTCTTTCTCTCCTTTCTTCTTGGGGAGAAATCCTTTGGCAATACTAGAGATTTTCCCTTTTTCCTCTCCTCCTTCGCTGACCGCTTTAAGGAGTCTTTCTTCTTTTTCGATGCCAAGACCAGGAGCTCCTTTAAGGCGATCAGAAAGATGACGGAGCGATTCCAAACGTTGAGAGAGAGCTTCGAGTTTGGAATCGATTTTAACTCTTGAGCTTCCTCGAAGACTCGCAATGAGTTGCGCTTCAGTATCAAACTTCGCGGAGAAGGTGACAGAGGTACTGGTAAAATCAGGATTAAAGAGAAAGGGACGACACGCTTGGGAAACAGTTTTAAAGATGTCTACAGTATATTGCGGCTCGAGTTCGACTTTTTGCGTTTGTTTGGGAGGACGTCCCCGCTTCGGTCTAGGGTTGAGCGCTTCATTAGAGTAATAGGTTTTCGATTTTGCGACAATCGCATCCCTTGCATTTTGGATATCTTTTGGAACTTTTGCATCGAAGGCATGGTGCTTGACTTTCTCAAGGGCTGTTTTCGTCACATCGAGATCTTCTTCAAAGGCAAAAAGGATCTTTTCATTTCTGAGCCATTCGATGATACGGATCCGTGACCTCTCATGGTAATATTGTTGCCATTTTTCAAGTTCGGTTAGGTGATCATAGATGAACTCAAGGAAGTTTTCGCGGGCTTCTTTTGATCCAATGATATCAAGGAGTTTTTCTTTGGTATCGATATCATAGACCTTTTCATTAACAAATCCTTCCATGAATTTTTTTGTTTCATAAAAGGTCATCTTAGGAATAAGACGAAAGCGCTCAGCATTGGCGTCGAGCTCTTCTTCTAGAACTTCTAGCTCTTCTAGACTCCGATCTAAATCTGCAAAAACAATAAACCCTTCAACGATGTCGAGATAAAAATCTCTTTCGTCATCAGACTTTGCAAACGCATCCATCAAACGGTGGAAGCGGAGAATTAGAGGATTGTATGTATCAGGAATTTTTTGTTTTGCCATGGATCATGCTCAATAAATTTTTACCAAAGGAAAGCCTCATTCTATCAAGAAAATTTCTATCTTTCAAGTAAGAATTATTGTACACTGTCTTTGTATGATAAATAAAGGTAAAAGTGATCATGCTTGATATTAAACTCATTCGTGAAGATCCAGAAACAATTGAAAAAAAACTTCAAACGAAAGACAAAACTGCCTCTCTCAAAAAAGTGTTAGAACTTGATGAAAAGATCCGCATCCTCAAACTAGAGTCAGAAGAGCTTAAGAATGAACGGAATCAAAATTCTAAAGAGGTAGGGCAGCGGAAGCAAAAAGGAGAAGATGTCACAGATCTTTTGAATGCTATGGACGGGGCGAAAGAAAAAATTTCAACCCTAGATCATCAGCTAAATGAGCTTGAAGGACTCTTAAATTTTGAATTGGGATCTCTTCCCAACCTTCCTGCCGATGATGTCAAAAAATCTCTTAACCCTGCAGAGAATGTCCAGATTAAGGCTTACGGCGAAAAACCGACCTTCTCATTCCCACCTAAAAATCACATCGAGCTCAATGAAAAACTCAACCTCTTTGATTTTAAGCGAGGAGCAAAAATAGGGGGAAGTGGTTGGCCGATGTATCGCGGCTTAGGTGCCCGCCTCGAGTGGGCTCTGATCAATTTCATGATCGACACCCATATTAGAAATGGATTTGAACAATGGATCACTCCCCTTGTTGGACGCCCTGAAATCATGATGGGATCGGCTCATCTCATTCCTAAATTTGAAAATCAACTCTTCAAAATTCAAGATAACGATTACCACCTCTATCTTATTCCAACATCAGAAGCGGTCCTTAATGGGATTCACTTCGATGAAATTATTCCAGAAGAAGAGCTCCCTCTTAAATATACCTCTTACACTCCCTGCTTCCGCCGAGAAGCAGGAGCTGCTGGCTCAGGGGAGCGGGGGCTTATCCGGACCCACCAATTTAACAAAGTGGAGATGTTTTGTATCACCAAGCCTGAGCAAACCGAAGGAATCTTCAATGAGATGGTGGCAAGCGCTGAAGAAATTCTCGAGGCGTTAAACATCCATTACCGGAGCATGCTCCTGGTAACAGGAGACATGTCGTTTGCTGCAACAAAGACCATTGATCTCGAGGTATGGCTCCCTGGGCAAAATCGGTACTATGAAGTCTCTTCTGTCTCTAATTGTAGCGATTTCCAAGCGCGTCGCTCCAAGATCCGCTCCAAAAAAGGGGAAGACAAACCTAAACTCTGTCATACCCTCAATGGATCAGGCCTTGCTACATCCCGTTTGATGGTGGCTCTTCTTGAGAATAACCAACAAGAGGATGGGAGTGTTCTTCTCCCTACTGTCCTCCACCCTTATCTCAACGGTCTAAAAACCCTTACTCCTTAATTATTCTTGCTTGTTTCAATAACAGCATGAGTTGCTTGGGCGACTTTATAAACCAATGAGAATGCTGGGAAGAAAATTTCTGTGACTCTATAAGGATCTATCGATGGTTTCCCTGCTCCTAATTGCTCTTTAACATACCCGTTAAAGCTCAAGGTTTGCTTATTATCTCCTAAAAAGTAGAGAACGAACATATCACTCAAGCTCTGCTGAGCAAAACTATCAATGATCCTTATGGCATCACTCGCTTGTTTAGTGAGATTATTTGATTGATGCTCCGTATTAAAATGAGTAAATGTGTATTGCATTTTCTGGTGCGCAAGATAGACATTATAGGTCATAAAAAGTGTTCCCAGACTCAGAAGATAACACGCTGTAGGAACGATAGGAAAAATGCTTAAAGCCCTTCCCCCAAAGAAGAAAGCAGTTGTCACAATGAGTCCTTTTATGAACATAATCTTCAAAGGATACATCGCTTTTGTAAAAACGGTGAGAATTTCTTCTAGTTTCATCTCACCCTGAATCTCCTCTGAAGGAGACTGATTCAGAGACCATCCCTTAAGGAGTGTGACTTCATGTCCCTTCCCATCAGGAACTGAGAAGAATAATGACAGCCCACTTAAAACGATTTGTCCTCCTTTATAAGCATAGTCAGCAATGGTTGTTTTTAGATTTAATGGTTTTGATCCTTCAGTCATCCTATTTCTCCCTGTTGGAATTTGAATGTGTTTGGGTGTAAGTTTAAATTTTATTTATATAAAAGAAAAGAGTTTATGTTATATCTAAGGAATGAACTTTGATGCGCTCAACGACCTTCTCGTCTTTTTAAAGGAAAGTCCCACGCCGTGGCATGCCACGCGAGAAATAGGGAATCGCTTTGCCCAGCAAGAGTACACTCCCCTTGATGAACAAGATAAATGGGAGCTGATTCCGGGAAATCCTTATTTTGTAGAACGGGGGGGATCGATTTGCGGCTTTATTTTGCCTAAAGAAGTCCCTGAAGAGGGAACAATTTTGGCGTCTCATACCGATAGTCCTGCACTAAAACTAAAACCTCACCCTCTATTTATAGATAGCAATCTCCCTTTCCTCCGAGTTGAAACATATGGAAGTCCTATTTTAAGAACCTGGATGAACCGCGACTTAGTGATTGCAGGGAGGATCCTTGCGCTTCATGGAGATGAGATCCATGAAGAACTTGTTTATTTAGAAGATGCGCCTGTAATGATTCCAAGCCTTGCGATCCATCTTGACCCTGAGATCAATGACAACCCCAAGAAAATTGATAAAGAGCGCCATTTATGTCCCCTTCTTGGAGTCGATGCCCATGATCAAAAACCTGAAAAAATCCTCGAAGCCCTTTTAGGAAGAAAAGAATCCTCCATTTTAGGTGCAGACCTCTACCTTGTCCCGTTTGAACCTCCACGTATTTTAGGGATTCATTCTGATCTCATTGGATCTTATCGGATCGATAACCTAGGGAGTGTTCACGCCTCTCTTCTTGCCCTTCTCGCGGCAAAAAAACATCCGAAACACACCATTCAAATGGCAATTTTCTGGAATCATGAAGAGGTGGGATCGGGAAGTGATGAGGGGGCAAGCTCTCCTTTTCTTATCGATGTCCTCAAACGGATCTCCTTAAGCTACAAAATGGGAGAGGAAGATTTTCTTCGGATGATCCGACGCTCTCATATTATATCGATCGATATGGCTCACGCGTATCATCCTGGGTATAAGGAGAAATATGATAAAGAAAATGCCCCTTGTATAGGAAAAGGAGTGGTCCTTAAGTATAATGCCCAGAACCGGTATGCAACAAATGGACTCACAGCTGCAAAAGTGGTGCAGATCTGCCAAAAGAACAAAATCCCCTACCAATCGTTTGCATCGCAGTCCAATCTCCCCTGTGGAAGCACTGTGGGAGCAATCACTGCTGCTGCAACAGGGATCCAAACGGTTGATATTGGCCTTGCTCAATTTTCGATGCATGCTGCGCGGGAGATGATTGCAACCCTTGACCACTTCCACCTTTGCAAACTTTTGAAATCAATTCTTGAGAGATGAAAGCCCCTTCTGTTAAACTATTATCATGGAAAAAAAACACCAACATTTTGAAGGAAAAGATGCAAAAGAGCATCTGAAAGAAGCCCGAGCAAAGGGTGCAAAAGCCACTGCTGAATTTCATGGAACAGAGATGCCAGGCTACCTCTTGGCAGGAACCGACAGTTTAAAAGAAACGTCAATTCTTCTTGTAGGAATGTGGATCCTTCTCTCCTATTTTTCGGTCCCTCCTACTAAAACTCTTTGGATTTTGTCCCTTTTTTCAATCGGCTGGCTTTTTTGGAAGGTGGGACGGAGTAGCCTACTCGGATGGGCAAGACTAGAACGTCTTCATCGCCTCATTGAGCAAGAACAGTGGGAGATTGAACACCACCGCGCCCAAGAAAGAGAAGAGTTGACGGCAATGTATGCTCAAAAAGGACTTTCAGGACAATTATTAGAGCAAGTGATCGAAGTCCTGATGGCAGATGATAATCGCCTCCTTCGGGTCATGCTTGAAGAAGAGCTGGGACTCACCCTTGAATCTTATGAACACCCCTTAAAACAAGCGGCAGGAGCAGCGGTTGGAGTTATCTTAGGAACAGCTGCGATGGTGGTTACCTTTCTCATAGGGGGATTTTTAGGGGCGGCGATAACTCTTGGCATCCTCTTTGCTGGAGCCACTCTCCTTGCAAGTCGAAAAGAGGGAAATGAACTGATTAAATCACTTGTTTGGAACTTAGCAGTTGCCATCCTTTCTGTAGCAAGCATTGACTTCCTTGCAAAGTGGATCTCTCATGTCAAGTTCTAATGCTCCTTACATTTTTGATGAGTTTTTTACTTCAGGAATGGAGGAAAGTATCAGCCCTTTTTTGGAAAAAGGGTCTCACAAGTGGGCACGCAATCTCAGCCTAAAAAGTTCTCTTGCCGCCGGATTTTTCCTTCTCAGCGCCTATATCACATCCCACTTCATGATCGATCTTTCCCACTTCTTTCTCCTTTTTGTTTATTTTTTAGCGGGCACACCTGCCCTTCTTCGCACTTTTGAAGATATTAAAAATTTAGAGGTCAATATTGATGTTTTGATGACGATGGCTGCCTTTCTCTCCTTTATGATCGGGAGTCAATTGGAAGGAGGTCTTCTCCTTGTCCTTTTTGCTTTCTCAGGAGCTATGGAAGAATCGGTTTCAAGAAAAGCGAAAGGGGCCCTCATCCATCTAAGCCATCTTTCTCCTACTGTGGGGATGGTGGTTGGAAAAGGGGGCTCTCTCTTTCAAAAATCGGTAAGAGAAATCGAGGTGGGAACCCACCTTCTTGTCCGTGCGGGTGAAATTGTTCCTCTTGATGGAAAAGTTATTGATGGAAGTTCCTTTGTCAATCTCGTTCACCTCACCGGAGAAAGTGTCCCTGTTTCTAAAACTCCAGGAGACGAGGTCCAAGCGGGAAGCCGAAATTTAGATGGAACACTCACTATTGAAGTCACAAAAACAAATGCTGAATCAACCCTTTCAAAAATCATTAAGCTTATTAATGAAGCGCAAGAGATGAAACCAACATTGCAACGGTTTCTCGATAAATTTAGCCGCCGCTACGCGATTTCGATCATCTCCCTTTTCTTTCTCTTTGTGTTGACCCTCCCTTGGATCTTTTCTATCCCTTATGTTGGGATTGAAGGGTCCATTTATCGATCGCTCACTTTTTTGATTGCCGCCTCCCCTTGCGCACTTATTATTGCTACGCCAACTGCTTACCTCAGCGCGATCAATGCTTGTGCACGCAAAGGGATCCTCCTCAAAGGGGGGATCACCCTTGATGCTTTTGCTGACTGCAAAATGGTTGCCTTTGATAAAACAGGAACACTGACCACAGGGAAACTGACCTGCATTGGCATAGAACCTATTGGAGGAGTCGATTATTCGATCGAAGAGGCTCTTGGCATTGCAGCAGCATTAGAGCGGAATGTCACCCATCCGATGGGAGAGGCGATCTGTCATTTTGTAGACCAAAAAAAAATCGCCCCCACGCCCCTCACTGACTTCCAATCGGTTCCTGGATTTGGTCTTCAGGGAAAAACAACAATTCATGGAAAAACCATCGACGTTAAAATTGGAAATGAACCCTTTATTTCTCCTGAAAAATCTCTCGATAAAAAAGGATCCATGATCTCCTTCTTAAAAATAGGAACCTCTCTTTTCGATTTTCGCTTTAAAGATACTCTCCGCCCCAATGTGAAAGAGGTCCTCACCTCCCTCAAGGAAAGGGGGATCGAAGTGGCAATGCTGACAGGGGATCACAGAGAAAGTGCCAATATGGTCGCTAAAGAACTTGCCATTGATGCCACTTTTGCTGATCTCCGTCCTGAAAATAAACTCGATATCATCTCAAAACTATCAAGTGAAAAACATCTCGCAATGGTGGGAGATGGGATCAATGATGCTCCAGCGCTCACCCGCGCAAATGTGGGGATCTCTATGGGAAAGATTGGGTCAGCTACCGCCATTGATGCCTCTGATATTGTCCTTCTTCAGGATGACCTTACCCTCATCTTTTGGCTCCATAAAAAAGCAAAAAAAACAGTGACCATTGTCAGGGAAAATCTCACCCTTGCTCTTAGCGTTATCTTCCTTGCTACAACCCCCGCCCTTCTTGGAATCATTCCCCTTTGGCTTGCGGTGATCCTTCATGAAGGAGGGACGGTTCTTGTTGGCCTTAATAGCCTCCGCCTCCTCCGAAAATAATCAGTTTAAAAAAAGAGAAAAATCGATAAAGTAACCTTTAGGGGGAAAGGCCTTTTCTCCCCTTTATATTCTATCTGATTCTATCTGAAGGGGGGAGATGAAGAAACCTGATAAAAAGGATAAACTCTCAAAAGAAAAAGCGGTACAATTCGAAAGTAAACAGTTCGAAGAGTACTACGTTTGGCTTCAAGAACATATGCCTGACGGATTTTTTGAAGAGATTGAGTCTGATCAATATATGCTTATTGCCCATTATCTTATGGGGTTTCCTCTCCTTGATTACTATTGCCAGATCCAACTGAAAAATGAAGCCTACGTTCTGGTCTTAGACTCTTCTGATGTCGATATGAAAATCCTTAAACACTTTAATCTCTATGGGATTAAGAACTATCATACCTTTATTTCCGATGAGCCCCCTCCCTTTCCCGGTATTAAAAACCGTCTGATCATTGCACGGATTCTCTTCACCTCTTTTGATGAAGGGAAAGAACTCAAAGTGGAAGATCTTTTGGGCGAAGAAGAAAAAACTTCAAGGGTTTATGAAGAACTCCTCAAATTAGATCCTGAGATTTCACGGAAAGATTTTGATGCACTCCTTATCAAAATGGATCCCCTTTTCATCCGCTCCCTTTCTGAAGAACGTTTAGTCCTTGCCCTTCATATGTTTTTCCGTGCTCGCACAAGGGATTATTGCCAATATGAGGTGCGATATAACGAGGATTGGAAGAAAAAGAAAGATACTCCCTCAATGCAAATCGTTTTAGCTTGGCAGAATACACCGAAGCATAAATTTTTATTCCGCTTAGCTAAAACGATTTATCGTCATAAACTCAAAATTATGCGTGTCACAACTTCGTACATTGATCCGTATAATAAAAACAGCATTTTAATCATGTCCTTAGGACTCCATGGAATTAAGGGGAAAGCTGCATGGGAAGAAGCCGACATTCACGATTTTCTACAGGAAATGGTCACTCTAAAGTACTTTCCAGAGGGAGACGAAATCGAAAGAGTCTTCGTCGAACCGGGCCTACTTCGGGGGAACATCGGCAATCTTTTAAGAAGTATGGCCAGTTTTGTTCATCAAACACTCGTGCACGCCGACCTCAACCTGTATACGCTGAGCAATGTGATCGAGGGACTTTGTCGCCATCCGGAGCTGACAGTTCAGATCTGCAAAGCCTTTGAGCTTAAGTTCCACCCAAAGGCTCACAATTTAGAGAGCTACCGAAAAGAAAAAGAGAAATTTCTCATGCTTGTCGATCACCTTGATACAGGGAATGAGCTCAACGACATCCGCCGCAAAAATATTCTCAAACAGGCGATGTATTTTCTCGAATACACCTTAAAAACCAACTTCTTCCGGAATAACAAGTCTGCCCTGAGCTTTCGCCTCGATCCCACTTACCTTAATTATGTCCCCTATAATTGGCGTGAGAAATTTCCTGAGCTCCCTTATGGCATCTTCTTCGTCCAAGGGATGCACTTTATTGGGTTCCACATCCGTTTCAAAGATCTTTCAAGAGGAGGACTGCGCACCGTTTTTCCCCAACGCTATGAGCAGATGGTCACTGAACGAAATAACGTCTTTTTAGAATGTTATAACTTAGCTTATACCCAGCAAAAGAAAAACAAAGATATCCCAGAAGGAGGAGCAAAAGGGGTCATTTTCTTAGAGCCTTATGAACAACTCCTTACAGAAGTTCAGATCTATCGAAAAGAGCTTATGATTGCGGGTCTCGAGGAACATAAAATCGAAGAGACCATTGCGATTTTCAAAAAACAGCAGAAAACCGAATACCTCTATCAAACACAACGCGCTTACATTCATAGCTTTATTACTCTTGTCAACTGCCATGATAATGGAGTCCTAAAAGCAAAAGATATCATTGACTACCTCGCAAAACCCGAATACATCTACTTAGGCCCTGATGAGAATATGCATAACGTCATGATTGAATGGATCTCAGAATGCAGTAAAAAAGTGGGCTATAAACCTGGTGTTGCTTTTATCTCAAGTAAACCTTCGATTGGAATCAACCATAAAGAATACGGGGTCACCTCACTTGGCGTTAATGTCTATATGGAAGAGGTCCTCCGTTATCTAGGAATTAATCCAGAGAAAGATCCCTTTACTGTTAAGATATCAGGGGGCCCTGATGGAGATGTTGCAGGAAATGAAATTCTCAATCTCTATAAAAAATACCCGATGACAGCAAGGCTTCTTGCCATTACCGATGTTTCTGGAACGATTTTTGATCCAAAAGGACTCGATCTTTCCATCCTTACCGATCTCTTCAAGGAAGTGAAACCCATTGCTCATTATCCTCCTAAGAAACTGAGTGATGGGGGTTTTCTCCTTGATCTTCAGACAAAAAAAGAGCAAAGCGCCTTTGCTCAAAAAACCCTTTGCTGGAAGAAAGAAAAAGGGAAACTGATTGAAAAGTGGATGTCAGGGAGTGACATGAATCATCTTTTCCGTCATAACCTCCACCAAGTTGAAACCGATATCTTCATCCCTGCCGGAGGAAGGCCTCGCACTTTAAACAATGAAAACTATCACGACTTCCTCTATAAAGGAAAGCCGACCTCCCGCGCAATTGTGGAAGGAGCTAACCTCTATCTCACCCCTGTCGCTAGGCGCGCGCTCGAAAACCTTGGGGTTATCATCATTAAAGATAGCTCCGCCAACAAAGGGGGGGTGATCTGCTCCTCAATGGAAATCCTCGCAGGGCTAACGATGACAGAGGAAGAGTTTCTAAAAGAGAAAGAAGCTCTAATGCCTCAAATTCTTGGGATCATTGAAGAAAAAGCGCGCGACGAAGCGCAGCTCCTCCTTAAAACTCGTGATGAAACAGGAGAATTTTTGACCGATCTTTCCGATAAAATCTCTGAGAAAATTAATACCTATACCTACGAGCTTCTCAATTACCTTGAACCCCTCCCCCTTGCCTCTCATCCTGATGACCCTCTGATCCATGCCCTCCTTAACTTCTGCCCTCCCCTTATCGCTGAAAAGTACCGGGATAGGGTGATTCACGCGATTCCAGATATCCATAAAAAAGCGATCATTGCCTGCTTCTTAGCCTCTCGCCTCATCTACCGGAGAGGGCTCAAATGGTCTCCGTCCATCGTGGACGTCCTCCCCCTTATCGCCTCAGACCCCTACCTCACCGTCCACTCTCTCAAAGTCCATAACATCCAACCATTACAATAGCTCTGTCCAATCAATCACTCTGTCGAAATAGTCTCTATAGCGCACTTCATCCATAACTCCTCCCACATGAATAAGAACAGGACGCAAAGAGATATGCTTAGGGATGGCTAAAGCTTCGATTTTCTTTTTCACCTCTTCAATCACTTGAGTTCCTATTGGGTTTTTTGAAAATTTAATCTCGCAGATAAACAGGGTGGTTTTCTCTTGAATGAGATAATCAATTTGACATCCTTTTCTATCAGCAGTTTTTGTTTGAAAGAAGGGACCATCAAATGTGCAACTTTCAGGAGAAATTCGAAGGGCCTCTAGAAGCTCTTTTCTGTTACGAATGACAAGATTTTCAAACTGTAGTCCCATAATCGCATCCCAATGAATCACATTCGCAGGATTTGCATCTTCAAAATCCCCTTTCAAAATTTTCTGTTTATTGGGTTCGATGTATTTCAAATAGAACCGCAAGTAATTGTCACTCAGTCGGTACAAGTCCGCTAAATAAGTACTTTTTTGAAAATCCTTTCGAAAACTCTTCAATAAGACGGCTTTTTCCAATTCTTCTACGACCTTTAATGACCACAAACCTTGCATAACCATCTGATTTTAAATCGATTAATTGTTTAATCTCATTTTCTCTTCCTAAAAACATGTGAATATCACACTCCTCGCTAAATCAAGATTTATGATTTTAACGGTACACATTTGGATCATTTTTTGCACCGTTAAATTAGAAAATCTAGATTTAGCGGTTTTTTGTCCAAATAACTAAGCACTCAAAACTGAAGAGTGCTAATTTTTTGTTGCCACAAGAGATCCCTTATGCTATATTAGCAGTATAAAGCGGAGATTGCTATCTAATGACAGCAAAGAAAACACAAAGAATTGAGAGAGAAAGAGCTGTCCTCATCGGGGTGGTCGAGCTCTATTTGCTAACAGGAAAGCCTGTAGGCTCAAACACTCTCAAGGAAAATGGCTTTGAGGATATCAGCTCTGCAACGATTCGGAATTACTTTGCCAAACTCGAAAAAGAGGGGTTTTTAAAACAACAACACTCCTCTGCAGGACGGATCCCAACAGCCGAAGCCTTTAAGCTTTATGCAAACTACCACATCCACTCAGAAGAGATCGATCCTAAAGAATTCGATCTCTTAAAGAAAGAGCTCAATCAAGATACCCGCGAAATTGCTAAATATTTGCAAAAAGCCTCGGAACTTTTAAGTCGTGTCACTCAAGGGGCTGTCTTCCTCTCCTCTCCCCGCTTTGACCAAGATTTAATCATCGATATCAAGGTGGTTGGAATCGACGGAGCGCGGTGTTTGGCAGTGATCGTGACCGATTTTGGCTTGGTCCATACCGAAATCCTCTACACCCAGAAGAAATTAAGTAGCTTCGCGCTCAAACGGATCGAGTCCTATTTTAACTTTAGATTAACGGGGCTTGATCGCCCCAAATTGAGCGGTGAAGAAGAGGAGCTTGCATTAGCCTTCTACAGCGAGCTCATGATGCGACATATCGTCGGCTACTCTAATTTCAGCGTCGAAGATATTTATAAAACAGGATTTTCAAGGCTGATCCGTTTCCCCGAGTTTAGAGATGCAACCGTTTTAGCAACCGGTCTTTCCCTTTTTGAAAATACCTCTTTCATGCGGACCCTCTTAGGACAATGTGCAAAAGAGGGCTCTTTAAAAATTTGGATTGGGGATGACTTAAGTCACCCTCGTGCAAATGCCGCTCAAAGTAGTATCATCGCAGCCCCCTATTTTATTCATGGGAAAGCAGTAGGGGCTGTGGCCCTACTCGGACCGATTCGGATCCCTTACCCAAAATTATTCGGAATCATAAGAGCATTTTCTCTCATTTTAAGTGAAGTGCTGACACGTAATCTCTATAAGTATAAGATTACTTACCGGCAACCTGAAAGCAAACAGGTAGAAATGAAAACCGAGCCACCAAAGTTAATAGAATAAGGAGAGTCAGATCAGTGGACGAAGAGCCCAAGGAAGTAGAAGAAGTGCAAGAAGAGCCCACCTTTCAGGAAATGGATGAGATGGAAATCCTCAAAAAGCAAGTGAAAGAAGAACAAGAAAAGTATCTTCGCTCTCTTGCCGACATGGAAAATACAAGAAAACGGATGCAGAAAGAAAGACATGACTCAACTCGCTTTGCTGTTGAAAATGTGATCGGAGAATTTTTAGGGCCCCTTGATAATTTTGAAAATGCCCTAAGCTTCATCCACCAAGCATCGGAAGAAACGCAAAATTGGGCAAAAGGATTCGAGATGATCCTCACCCAATTCAAAGACGTTTTAACAAGTCATAAAATTACCCCCTTTTCATCAGAAGGGCACCGATTCGACCCTTACCTGCACGAGGTTTTAGAGATCGAAGAAACTGAAAAACATGAAGATGGAACGATCATCCAAGAGTTTTTAAAGGGGTATAAATGTGGCGACCGTATCCTTCGTCCTGCCCGCGTCAAAGTAGCGAAGACGCCAAAAAGTGATGAAGAACAAAAAGTAGAAGAACAAGAAAATCAGGGAGAAAACTAAACTATGACAAAGAAAAGTAAAGTCATTGGAATTGACCTAGGAACCACCAACTCTTGCGTCGCTGTGATGGAAGGGGGGGCGGCAAAAGTGATCGCTAACGCAGAAGGAACACGAACCACTCCATCGATTGTCTCTTATAAAGATGGGGAGCGATTAGTTGGAATTCCTGCAAAACGTCAAGCCGTCACCAACCCCGAAAGGACCCTCTACTCAACAAAGCGTTTTATCGGACGGAAATATTCAGAGTGCGCATCAGAAACAAAAACAGTCCCCTATAAAGTCGTAGCAAACAGTAACGGCGACGCTGTTTTTGAAGTCGATGGGAAAACACTCACCCCTGAAGAGGTGGGCGCTCAAGTTCTCATTAAGATGAAAGAAACAGCTGAAGAATACCTCGGAGAAAAAGTCACCGAAGCAGTCATCACTGTTCCTGCTTACTTCAACGATTCACAAAGGCAATCGACAAAAGATGCTGGAAAAATTGCAGGACTGAATGTCCTTCGAATCATCCCCGAGCCAACAGCTGCAGCCCTTGCTTACGGTCTCGATAAATCGGGAGCCGATAAGAAAATTGCTGTCTTCGACCTTGGAGGAGGAACGTTTGATATTTCCATCCTCGAAATCGGCGATGGAGTCTTTGAAGTCCTTGCCACCAATGGAGATACCCACCTCGGTGGAGATGACTTTGATAACGTGATCATCCATTGGATGCTCGACGAGTTCAAAAAGGAAAATGGGATCGATCTTTCCAAAGATAAGATGGCCCTCCAACGGATTAAAGATGCTGCGGAAAAAGCGAAGATTGAGCTTTCTGGAACACAGTCGACCGAGATTAATCAACCCTTTATCACAATGGATGCAAGTGGTCCCAAACACTTAGCCCTCACATTAACCCGTGCAAAATTTGAAAGCTTAGCGTCTGATCTTATTGAGCGCTGCATTCAACCTTGTCTTAATGCGATGAAAGATGCCAACTTAAGCAAAGATCAAATCCAAGACGTTCTCCTTGTTGGAGGGATGAGCCGGATGCCTGCGGTTCAAGCAAAGGTGAAAGAGATCTTTGGAAGAGAACCTCATAAAGGAGTTAACCCTGACGAGGTTGTTGCAACAGGAGCTGCTATTCAAGGGGGAGTCCTTGCGGGAGATGTGAAAGATGTCCTCCTTCTCGATGTGATCCCTCTCACCCTTGGCATTGAAACCCTTGGTGGAGTCCTCACTCCCCTGGTTGAGAGAAACACCACCATCCCAACACAAAAGAAACAAGTTTTCTCAACAGCAATGGATAACCAACCTGCCGTGACCATTGTCGTTCTTCAAGGAGAGCGAAAAATGGCAAAGGATAACAAAGAGATCGGTCGCTTTGACCTGACAGACATCCCCCCTGCACCCCGTGGAACCCCACAAATTGAAGTGGCATTCGACATCGATGCAGATGGGATTCTCCATGTCTCCGCAAAAGATCTTGGCTCTGGAAAAGTGCAAAAAATTAAAATCGAAGCGAAATCAGGTCTTGACCAAACAGAGATCGATCGGATGGTCAAAGATGCTGAAGAGCATGCCGAAGAAGATAAAAAGAAAAAAGAAGAGGTGGAAAATCGGAACAAAGCCGATAGCCTCGTCTTCCAAGCTGAAAAATCCCTTAAAGATTACAAGGATAAGATCCCTGATCACCTTGCTAAAGAGATCCAAACACGGATCGATAAGGTGAAAAAAGCCCTTGAGGGAACAGATACCAGCGCTATCAACGCCGCCGCGGAGGAGCTCAATACCTACATCCAAAAGATTGGGGAAGAGATTCAAAAGCAAGGGGGGGCAGGGCAAGCGAGCGCTTCACATAATGGAAGTGCACCTCCAAAAGAGGAAAAAAAGCCCGATATCGAAGAGGCTGAAGTTGAAATCCTCGATGACGAGGAGAAATAACCTCAAAAAGGGCGCTTTATGCGCCCTTTTTTATCCTTTCTATCAAATCCAAAGCATCCTTTGTGTGAAGCCTGTCCATTAAATCATCAGGAAGAGGGACTATCCGCTCTTCATGAAGGTTTAAACCCTCTTTCACCTTGAGAACCTTTAAAACATGGGCATCTAAGAGATCGATAGGAACTCTGCCCTCTTTCGCACCGCTAAGGATAGCTTCATAAGCTCTTGGAATCACCTCTGTCAAAAGGACTTCCACATCATCATAAAGATGCGCGCCATAAAGGAGAAGATCGTGTCCCGCAAGAAGGGCTTTGATCGCAATCTCTTCAACAGAATAATTCTCAGTGAGCGCTTTCATATTCAGAGCGTCAGTTATCACAAGCCCTTTAAATCCCCACTCTTTTTGCAAAAGATCGGTCACAATCACCTTAGAAAGAGAGGCAGGATATTCTGGATCAAGGGCAGGGATGAGTAAATGTCCTGTCATCACAGCATCAGCTGCTAAATTATCCTTAAAAGGGACAAACTCAACCCTTTCTAAATGGGCCCGATCATGAGGGATCATTGGCAACCCTTTATGGGAATCGATCTCCGTATCTCCATGACCAGGAAAATGTTTGAGACAGGAAAGAACTTTTCCTTCTTTCATTCCCTGAACCATCATAAAAGAACAAACAGACACATGATCAGGACGGTCCCCAAAAGAGCGGGGCCCAATCACGATATTTTTAGGATTATTATTCACATCAACAACAGGGGCCAAATTAAGGTGAATCCCCACCATCCGACACTGCACCCCAATCTCTTTCCCCGCCAAATAAATGAGGAAAGAATTCTTCACCTTTCCCATCACCTCATTCTTTGGAAAAGAAAGGGTCTCTTCCATCCTCATCCCAAGCCCCCATTCAGCATCCCCTGCACAGAGAAGGGGCCATTTTGAGTTCTCCTGCAGTCGATTTAAAAAAATGATTTGTTCTTTAGGAGCCCCTTGCTTGACGATGACCGATCCAATATGGCAATCGCTAAATAATTTTTCTAAAGAATCAGAATCATACTTTGGACAAGCAGGTGCCACAAAAAGTTGCCCTACCTTTTCCTCAAGACTCAGTATGTTAAGTGTATCCTCTGCCCATCTTCCATAAAGGGAGGCCCAGCAAAGAAAAAATAGCATGATTCTCATCCTTAATCTCCTGTTTATATATCTTATTTACTATAAACAACATAAGAAAAATTAGGTATCAAATTCAATTTTTGTGTGCTTTTCCTCTCTCTAATAAAAAATCAGCATGGTATACTCATAAGCCAATTGATAGAGAAAAATTATGAAAGCCACAAATACTACCCAGCAATCTTTCTCCTTATGGGGTTGGCTCAGTTCGACCTCTCTTTTTAGCTTTTTTTACTCTTTCTTGGCCCTTTTTTTCACTTCACGACCCTCTGAACACCTTCACCCCGAAGGCCCCATTTATGCTGTCACTTTTCCAAAAGAGGTAACTTTATCTAGTGTCCAAAAATGGCTTCAAGAGATTAATTTTGAAACAACACTTAATCTTGCAGAACGAGCTATTGAACAAAACCCTCCTAATCCAACAGCAACAAAAATTCAAGAGCTCCAAAAGACCGCTACACTTGTTCGCTCAAAAATGCCTCAGCTCCCGAATTGCGAAAATTGGACCCCTATCACAACCCTCTTGAATAGAGTTGACAATTTAACTGAAAAAGTGTTGCCACAAAAGGCAACCCATCTCCCCATTCTCAGAGCACCATCATTCCCTTCTCTTTTTACGCGAGAAACCTTTGGACTTGGGAATTGGATGAATGACTGCTTTATGAACGCAACACTCCAAATGATCTTTTCGTCCCCTTGGCTTGTGAAAAATATTATTTATGGAAAGGGCCAAAATCTTCGTGTGAAAGAGATTCACCGACAATGGGAAGACCATTATGAACGGGGAGCATTTACAGCACCATACCTCGCAAATCCTCTCCGCGCTCTCAACGAAGACTTCGCAGGATCTGGCCAACATGACGCCACTGAATTTCTTATGACACTTATTCAGCCCCTAACAAAAGAAAAAAATCCCCTCTTTTTTAATCAACAAACCACCACCTTCTATGAAGGGGCTGCTACTATAAAAAATGTTCTCAAAGAGGGCAATGAGTTTAATGATCAGGGAGGAAAGACAAAATCTACCCTTGCTACGTCTCTCGAAATCATTTTGCCAGAGAATCAGAACAACTTATCGATGGAAACTCTCATTCAACAGACTTTCAATGAACAACTACCTGAAGATGCCTCGGCAATAAGCTTTGAGAAAAGAGATCAGTCCTTTGCCAAACTAAAACCACAACGCAAAGAGACTAAAATCAATCCTCCACCCTATCTTTTTGTTGACGTGAAACGACATGGATTTTTACAAGCAAAAGGACTCCCTTACAAGATTAATAACGAAATCGACTTCAAGGAAGAGTTCACCATTCCTGCAGCATGTACGCTGGATGGGCAAGAGGCAAAATACCGGTGGGTCTCATTTGCCCTTCATCAGGGGAAGGCTAATGATGGCCATTATGTAGCCTATGTTCATGATCAAAATGGTTATCACTACTATAGCGATGCAAGAAAAAAAACAATACCTCAAAACGAGTTTCTACAAGAAGGACAAAAGTTCTATCTTGGGTTTGCTGAGCGTATAAGCAACGTGGACCCGGTCGATTGATCGATTTAAAGGTAGATTTTTATCCATCCCCTATGAATAATAGGGAGAAATGGAAAAAACAAAACCTCTCAATTCACCCCTTTCATCTCTTAGAAAAGGCAAGTTTGCAAATGGCTCTTTAAGAGACATGTTTGAGAGCCTGAAGCAGTGGCGTCTTTGGACCACACTAGGATGGCACGATATTCGCCTCCGTTACCGCCGCTCGATGCTAGGACCACTCTGGATCACGATCAGTATGGCGGTCATGATCTACACTCTCGGGATGGTCTACTCCTTTTTATTTAAAGCAAACATCACAAGTTATTTCCCCTATCTAGCGTCGGGAGTATTGATTTGGAACTTTTTTTCTTTGATGACAATGGAATGTGTCGATGGATTTATCGAGAGTGCTCATTTGATCAAGCAGATTAGACTCCCCTTTTCAACCTATGTACTAAGAATCTTAACACGCAATTTTTATATTTTCCTCCACAACCTCTTAGCTGTCATCCCTATTTTGATCTATTATCAAGTGCCGGTCCATCCTTTAGCCTTCCTGTGTGGGATCACGTTCTTCCTCTTGATTGGATTTGTTTATGGAATGGCAATTGCGATGCTTGGGAGTCGGTACCGCGATATTAAACAACTAGTTCAAAGTCTTCTTCAGGTGATTTTTTATCTCACACCGATTATGTGGATGCCTTCGATGCTTCCCGAAAGGTTTCAGATTCTCATCAAACTGAATCCAGCGCAGCAAATGATCCAACTGATCCGAGCTCCCCTAATTGGAGAACTTCCTTCCCTTTATACCTGCTCCTATAATTTAGGACTTTTTGTCTTTGGGGCTTTTCTCCTTTTATTCTTACTAAAAAAGGGGCGACACCGGATCGCCTTCTGGGTTTAGATTAGGAGAAAGTGGATGGCACATATTCAGCTCAGTAACGTCTCCTTAGAATTTCCGATTTATGGGGCAGGAAAACGGGTTTTAAAGAAGGAACTTATTCGGATCGCGACAGGAGGAATTTTAAAGAATGATGATCATCGGATCATCACTGTAAAAGCTCTTAATCACCTCTCACTCGATATCCCTAATGGAATGCGCTTAGGACTCGTTGGCCATAATGGAGCGGGAAAATCAACCCTCTTGCGGGTCATCTCTGGAATCTACGAGCCAACGGGGGGAACTCTTGCTGTAGAAGGGCATGTTACTCCTTTATTGAACATGATGATAGGATTTGATGAATCATCGACTGGATATGAAGTCATTCATATCCGTGGACTTCTGCAGGGACTTTCTCCAAAAGAAATCGAGGAGCGCATGGAAGAAATTGCTCGTTTTTCAGAACTTGGTGGTTATTTAGAGATGCCTATTCGGACCTATTCAGATGGAATGCGGATGCGTCTTGCTTTTGGAATCCTTGCTTCCTGCACCCCAGAAATCTTAATCTTAGACGAAATTTTTGGAGCAGGAGATGCTCACTTCCTTGCAAAAGCAAAAAAACGGATGGAAGAGATGATTCATTCTTCAAGTATTGTTGTCTTCACCTCTCACAATATGGATCTTATCCGGACGATCTGCACCCATGTCCTTTGGCTTGAAGCAGGAAGTGTGTGCTATTTCGGAGAGGCTCAAGAAGGGATTGAGCATTACGAAAATAACGCAGTCTAGTATTGAATTAAATCCTCTATAAAACTACCATAAATCATTACATCAAAATCTAATTGTAAACTTTGGGAGTTGAAATGAAGTTAGCTGTTATTGGACTCGGAAAGCTTGGATCACCCTTTGCTGCTCTCCTTGCCTCAAAAGGACATCACGTCACCGGAATTGATTTCAATGAAGATTTAGTCGAGAAAATTAACGGAAGAAAAACCCCGTTCTTAGAACCACAGCTCCAAGACCTTCTTGATATAGATGGCCTCACTTTAGAAGCATCGACAGAATACGAGCCTGCTGTGATAAATGCAGATGCCACCTTTATCATTGTCCCCACTCCTAGCGCTGAAAAAGGGCAATTTACAAACCGCTATGTTTTAAAAGCACTTGAAAGTATTGGAGAAGCTCTCCGAAAAAAGGAAGGGTACCACCTCGTTGTTGTTACAAGCACAGTGATGCCTGGTTCAATGAATGGGGAAATTCAAGAAACTCTCGAAAGAGCGTCAGGACGTAAAGTAGGCTCTAACCTGGGACTCTGCTATAGCCCAGAGTTTATCGCCCTTGGAAGCGTTGTTGAAAACATGCTTTATCCCGACATGGTCCTCATTGGAGAGTCGGATAAAAAGGCGGGTGATCTTTTAGAGTCAATTTATCGAAGTTTTTGCGAAAATAACCCTCCCGTTCAGCGGATGAACTGTGTGAATGCCGAGCTTACAAAACTCTCCTTAAATACCTACGTCACAACAAAAATCAGTTATGCCAATATGCTTGCTGGAGTCTGCGAAAAACTCCCAGGAAGTGATGTAAATGTTGTGACCGATGCCATTGGACTCGATACCCGCATTGGACGGAAATATTTAAAAGCGGCTGTTCCTTTTGGTGGTCCTTGTTTCCCTAGAGATAACGTTGCTTTTCGCTCAATGGCCCATGACTTAGGAGCCCCTGTCCATATTGCTGAAGCGACACAAGCAATCAATGATCATCAGATCGATCGCTTAGAAAAAATTGTGAGAGAAAAATCGAATGGAAAGAATATCGGAATCTTAGGTCTTTCCTATAAACCTGGAACAGATGTCATCGAACAAAGCGCAGGGATCCACCTTGCAAATCGCTTAAAAGAAGAGGGCTTTCATGTTACCGTTTACGATCCACAAGCAATGGAAGGGGCCAAAAAAGTTCTCGCTGATGGGATCGTTTGTGCTTCTTCGATAAAAGAGTGTCTTGAAAAATGCGAGCTCGCTCTCATCATGACCCACTGGCCAGAATTTAAAGAGATTGACCCTCAAGATACCGGTACATGCACTCATATTATCGACTGCTGGAGAGTCTTAAGTCAAAAAGACTTCAAAAATAAGTGTCTTGTATCCTACTTAGGGCAAGGACAAAAAAACGAAATATTTATGGCTGTCTAAAGGAGAATGATCCATGAATAAAGACGATCTAATTGTTGTCACTGGAGCCGGTGGATTCATCGGCGGACATCTCCTTGCTCATCTCAGAGAAGAAGGATACACAAACTTGCGTGGCATTGACATCAAACCCTTTAGCGAGTGGTATCAAGTGATTGAAGATGTTCTAAATCTCCAAGGAGATCTTAAGAAAATTGAAGAGTGCCAGAGAGCGTGCAAAGGGGCCCGCTATGTCTACAATCTCGCTGCAGATATGGGAGGAATGGGATTTATTGAGCTGAATAAAACAGAGTGTATGCTCTCTGTTCTTATCAGCACTCATATGCTTATGGCTGCAAAGGAAGTCGGAGTGGAGCGATTTTTCTATGCCTCTTCTGCGTGTGTCTATGCAGCAGGAAAACAAACCAATCCCAATGTGACCGCCCTGAAAGAAGAGGATGCATATCCCGCACAAGCTGAAGATGGATATGGGTGGGAAAAGCTCTTTAGTGAACGGATGTGTCGCCATTACCGTGAAGATCACAGACTCATCACACGTGTTGCCCGCTACCACAATGTTTATGGTCCTTACGGAACCTTTGAGGGGGACCGTCCCAAAGCTCCTGCAGCCCTTTGCCGAAAAATCATCCTCGCTAAACTATCTGGCAAACATGAGATTGAAATTTGGGGAGATGGAGAGCAAACACGTAGTTTCATGTACATCGACGATTGTATCTATGGAACAAAAGCCATCATGAAAAGCAATATCCTCGAACCTATTAATCTAGGAAGTAGTGAACTTGTTTCTATTAACCACCTCGTTAACATCATCGAAGAGATTGCAGGAATTAAAGTGAAGCGCAACTATATTCTTGATGCTCCTCAAGGGGTCCGTGGACGCAATAGCGATAACACCTTAATTCAAAAATATCTGAATTGGGAGCCATCGATTACCCTTCGTGAAGGGCTAGAAAAGACTTATGCATGGATCTACGACCAAATCCAAAGCAGAAATCCTGCCCCCCTCTAACGATGGATTTAACAATTGTTGCTGCATCACGTAATGATGATCATGGAGAAAAGCTCCTCTATCGGATGCAATGTTTTGTGTCGGGATTTATCGAGCAGTGCAAAAGGCATCATCTCAAGGCAGAACTTATTCTTGTGGAATGGAACCCTCCTGCTGATACCCTGCCTCTAAAAGAAGCGCTTCTCTTCCCTGAAGATCTTGGTCCTTGCTTAGTACGGATTATTACTGTTCCACATAGTATTCATAACACCCTAAGCCATGCACAAGAGCTCCCCCTTTTCCAGATGATTGCTAAAAATGTGGGAATTCGTCGCGCTAAGGGAAAGTATGTCCTTGCAACCAATATCGATATCCTCTTTTCAGATCCGCTGATGGAAACCCTTAAGCATGGACTTAACCCTGGCCTTTTTTATCGTACAAATCGCTTAGATGTTCCAAACACCCTTCCCCCCTTGGATCCTTTTGATGGAGTCCTTGACTTTTGCAAAAAAACGACTTTCAGAAATCATAAGAAGGATGGAACAGAGGTTTTGATCGATGGAAAGTGGACCTTCATCACCGCTGATAAAAAAGAGATCTCTCCTACAAAATACTCAATAGGGTGGAATAAACTGAAACGGGCAAAAAATTTTGGTCTCCGCCATAACTTTCTCCGCTTAAAATATCGCCTCCTTTATCGCCCTCATACTAACGCCTGCGGCGATTTTACCCTCCTTTCTCTTGCAGATTGGAAAGCTCTCCATGGATACCCTGAAATTCAAGGGTATTCTTGGCATATCGACTCCCTCTTCATCTATCAAGCGCTCAAAAAAGGGCTGAAGCAGAAAATCTTTTCAGACAGAGAGGTAATCTACCATATCGAACACGCAGCAGGCTCAGGATTTACACCAGAAAATCCCCACCTTGTCTTTGAGCGGATGAAAGAAAAAAACATCCCCTACTTAGATGATCAGAAACTTTTCGAAATTGTTTCTACCTTAAAAAAACCTTATGTCTATAATGATAAGGACTGGGGGCTAAATACTTATCACTTGGAAGAACTGTGGATAACCAGCAAGAAGAAGATCCCTATTTAAGCATCGTCGCCGTCTCAAGAAACGATAATCATGGAGGACGTCTTACCTATCGGATGCAAAAATTTATCGATGGATTTGTTGCACAATGCAAAAGACATCAAGTCCATGCAGAACTGATTCTCGTAGAATGGAACCCTCCTGAAGACCGCCCCTTTCTCGATAAAGTGCTCAAATACCCTAAAGATTTAGGTCCTGCTTCCATCCGGATCATCCAAGTTCCCCCTGAACTTCATCACAAATATGACCACTCAAAAAATCTCCCCCTTTTCCAAATGATTGGAAAAAATGTAGGGATTCGTCGCGCTAAGGGAAAATTCATCCTTGCAACGAACATCGATATCCTCTTTTCTGATCCCCTTTTTAAATTTTTTAAGGAAAAAAAGTTAAAAGAGGGAATCATTTACCGTTGCGATCGTCTTGATATTCCCGCTATCCTGCCAGAAACAGAAAACTTTGATGAAATCCTCAAGTTTTGCAAAAAGAAATACTTTCTCATCAATCGACGTGCTCAATCCATACCTAGACGTTGGATCCCTCTGCCCCTTCTTATTCCTATTCTCATCCCTTTTGGAGCCTTAAAATACTTCCTTGGAACTCCTCTAAGCAATCCCTTAAGAAGAAAGCTTTACCGCATTCACTCGAATGCTTGCGGAGATTTTACCCTCCTTTCTAAAAATGACTGGGAACGGTTGAGAGGTTATGTCGAATGGCCGATGTACTCCTTTCATATCGACTCCATCTTGATGTATCAAGGAATCTTAGGAAACTTGAAACAGAAAAACTTTGGTTCCAAAAAGCCCATCTATCATATTGCACATCAAATTGGATCCGGTTATACTCCCGAAGGAGTAAGTCTCCTCTTTGAACGATTGGACAAAGGAGGAGTTCCCTATTTATCCGATGAAAAATTATTGCAGATCGCAGAGAAAGCTTACAAAGAGGGAAAAACGAGGAAAAAGATTCTCCAATTTCAAGAAGAGGATTGGGGATTAATTGATCACCCCTTACCTGAATTGACAATTACGCCATGCTAACAGTCATCCTTTATGGTAAAAATGACAGCCACGGCTATAACTACCACAAAAGGTTAGCTATCAGCCTCAACTGCATCGCTGAGATGCTAACCTCGACAGATGATGAAATCATCTTTGTTGATGATGGATCCCCTTTTGACTTCCCAACAGCAATTGAAGCGGTTTTTGATACTCTCACCGAAAAAACCAAAAAATCCCTTAAAGTTTTCCGAACAAGAGATAGACACTCTTCCCCTCCTCGAGAACCCTTATGCAGAAACATTGGAATCCGCCACTCAAACCCCAAAAATCGTTGGATTCTCTCTACCAATATCGATATGATCTTTGTTCCCTCTGCTCGCGCGGATTCCCTTTCTACTATTGTTCAAGATCTCCCCCATGGATTTTATCAGCTCCCCCGTTTAGAGCTTCCCGAAAACTTTTGGGAACAACATTGCGACAGGAAAGATCCTCAAAAAAATCTCACCCTTATAAGAAAAGTAAGAGAAAATCTTGCTCTCGATACCATTGTGCGTCGACCTCACTATCTCACCTTTGATAATCCAGGAGATTTCCAACTCATGCCTCGCGCAGTGATTTTTGAGATGGGAGGATTCCATGAAGGGATGACAAGGGGATGGCATGTTGACTCCAATTTAGCCAAAAGGATGTCCCTTTATTTTAAGGAAAATCCCCTTAGCTTAGAGAAAAAGCTTTGGGGATATCATTGCAATCACACGCGGCAAATGACCATCGGTCATACGCAAAATGCGAGTGAAAATTCCTGGGAAACCTATGTGCAGCAGGTGGATACCCCTTTCCTTAAAGAGCAAGAGGTCACTTGGGGAAGAGCTTCAAATGAGCGGATTCTTTTAAACCAAGAAAGTCTCTTTTATCCCTACCCTGAAGAAAAGCGCCTCCACGACATCCTTTTAGACAAAAGTCGTTTCAACACACTAACCTACCATACCGAGATCATTACTCCCCACCTCATCGATCATTTCCATCATCTCCCTAAAGGATCTAAAATAGGATACATCGGTCATAACTCTTCTCTTGTTACCTTTTTGACAACCTATTTTCCTATTATACAACCGAGCGATTTCTCATTCTTTGAAAAGTTTTATCAAGAATCGACTTTGATTGTCTTTGATTTTGGCTTTGAAGAGAAGGAAGTTCCTGTTTCTCCTTCCCATCCAAGTTATAGAAAGCTTCGAAAAAAATTAAGACCTATCATGACACGATTTCTTGACGTGATCCGTTTTGAAAAGAATCAAGACAGAAAGAAAAAGCTCCTAGGGATCAACGTTCTCTTTACCGATTTTCATGCCCTTTTTCACTGCCACCTCTATCTCTATAAAACAACCTCTTTTACAGGAATTTCGATGGGATATGCCAAGAAAAAACATCCCTACCGATTAAAACAAGGGAAAAAAGAGCTTAAATTCCTTCTCATGTATCTAGCTCTGCGCCACTTTTATTTTAAAGCAGATCAAATCCGCACCCTCTCTTATAAAACCCCATTTATCAGAAAACTTGTGCAACATAAGTAGGCTCATTCATGGAAGAAAAAATTATCCCCGTCATTCTAGCTGGAGGCTCTGGAACACGCCTTTGGCCCCTTTCTCGCAAAAGTTCGCCCAAACAATTTATTAAACTCATTGGTGACTATTCCCTTTTTCAACAAACCCTCCTTAGAGTGAAGGAGATCCCTTCTACTCAAGAGATTATCATCGTGATCAACCAAGATCACTATTTTATGTGCCAAGACCAAGTGAATGAACTTGAAATCACTGGGGTGAAGATGATCCTAGAGCCCTGCAGCCGCAATACCGCCCCCGCAATCGCCCTTGCCGCTCATGAAGTCCTAAATATGATCCCTCAAAACCCCTCTATCTTAGTCCTTCCTGCTGACCATTTGATTGGGAACTCCGCTGATTTTGCGAAGATGATGGAAAAAGCAGCCCATGAAAACCAGAACAAAAGACTCATCACCTTTGGAGTCGTCCCTACCTCTCCTAAAACAGGATATGGGTACATCGAATCAGGGGAAAAACTTGGGCCATCCTCTTTTCAAGTCAAAAAATTCACCGAAAAACCCGATGAAAAAACAGCTCAAGCCTTTCTCGACGCCAAAAATTATTACTGGAATAGTGGCATGTTCCTCTTTCCTGCAAAAACCTATCTCAAAGAGCTCCAAAAAACAGCCCCAGAGATCTATAGCGCCTCTCTAAAAGCCTACATACAAAGTGAAAAAAGAGAAGACTACCTCCGGATCGATCTCCCCTCCTTTACAGAGTGCCCCAATGATTCTGTCGATTACGCCGTCATGGAAAAAACCGATAAAGCTGCGGTGATCCCTTTTCACCTTCCCTGGTCTGACCTAGGGTGCTGGGCCTCTGTTGCGGATGCAGGAGAGGGTGACGAAAATGATAATGTCATCCAAGGAAATGTAATCCACCGTGAATGTCAAAGGTGCCTCCTCACCTCAGATAATAGACAACTCGTCGCAACAGTCGGCGTTAAAGACCTGATCGTTGTCAGTACTGCCGATGCTGTACTCGTTGCCGATAAAGCATACGCCCAAGAGGTCAAAGAGATTGTTAATGGCCTTGCCAAAATAGATCACACCCTCACCATTCACCATAAGCAAGTTCAATGCGCATGGGGATACTACGAAAAGATCGTCGAAACCCCTGAATTTCATATCCGCCACCTTGTGATCCACCCCTCCAAAGAACTTCACCTTACAAAAAGTGGCTTTCTCACCGTTATTCATGGAAAGATCGAGGTTAAAACCAAACAAAAATCCCTCTTCCTTAATAAAAAAACCTCTGAACCCATCCCCGCAAACGCCACGATCTATAATTATGGCACCCAAACTGCCCACGTCCTAGAGATCGACCTTATCCACGACAACGTTGACTTCAAGGCTCCCCTAGAAACGGTCGAAACCCGGCCTTGTTCACCTTTATATGGAAAAAGTTCGTACACTTTAAGAGGAGACTGTTGCTGCTGAATTGATACATAGTAAATGGCATGTCAGGAATCGTCTTAACCCCCTCAATACGAACGATTCCACTTCTCTTCCAAAAATCTCCTTAAAGAAATGCATTTCTTAACCACTCGTTGACATCGCGTTCTTTGATTTGTTCAAACGCTGTTTTTACAAGCGCTTCGGTTGGTCGTTCCCCAACTCTACTTGCCATCGAAAGAATCAGCCTACCCAACGAATAAAAAATATATCTTTTCATCTGCAAAAATCTATAGATGCACTCCAAAAATACAGGAATAAGAGGAGCAATATCAACGTTAACTACTTCGTTCAAAATGAAGGACAAACGCTGATTCAAACAAATGTTGGGAAGAACCTAAAGAAAAAAGGGGAATAGCCCATGAGTTATCGGCATTTACCAAGATGTGGAGCCTATGCTAGAAGTGCTGGGCATCCATGTCGACACTGCGCAATGGCTAATGGTCGCTGCTACTACCATGGGGGATCCTCAAAGGTAAAGCACGGGAAATACACAAAGCAGGCTATTCAAGATCGGCGAGAATCCAAATGTCAAATAAAAGAGATCAGAAGGTCTGTGCAATCGCTTTCTTCTAGAAGTTAAACCCAAAAAGAAGCTTACTACCAAATGCCATTTGCTCTTTTGAGAATCCTAGTGTTAAGAAGTATGGCTCAAACTCAAAGTCCCATTTCTTTGTTTTAGATAGATGCCAAGTAAATGGAATGCCTATTTCCCCTCCCCATAAATTATTAATTTGGCAAACCTTTTCATCTGGCACTTTGAAACGAACTTTTTCTCTGAAAACATAAAGCACTTTTAGATTACATCCCAAATCGAAATAACCTTTTAGGTTGTATTTAAACTTAACCCCTCCTGAAAAGTAAGAAAAAACATCTTTTCTCAGCCCTTCATGATTATGATGGTCTTCAGGGGAAATATCGTATATACCAAGACCCAAAAAAGGAGAAACTAAATAATTTCTGTTCTGATTTGATATTGTATAACCTAACCTTAAATCAAAAATTCCAAAGTCTCTATTTGCTTGGTCAAATGATAGACGGTTCCCATCTCTATAGGCTTTAAAGTCTACATCAGTGGTAGCACTAGCTAAGTCAAGCCCAGCGTAAAACGAATTAGGATAAAGGTACTCATAAGAAAACCTCAGCCCAAAGAATAACCTAGTGCCTTTAGAGGTGATATTTTTAATATTTTTATCTTGCCTATATACGATAAAATCTGGACCAAAACGGATGTGGTTTCTATGGAGAAATGGATTTTCTTGAATCTCTGAATTGCAAAAACAAATAGAAGATAAAAAAATGGAAAACACCCCAAATACTATTGAAAGTTTCTTAAAAAATAAGTTTAACATCCTGTCCTCTCGTTATCGTTTGAGTTGAGAGTTTTGTTAATATCCTTGGCAAAATCCCAGACTTCTTTGACTTTCTTAAAAATTCGGTAAACATTTTTCGCGACCTTTTCTATTTTTTTGATCCACTTTGCTTTACAAAGCTCAACTGTTTCTTTAGTTTCCGTCAGTTTATGTTGGAACTCAAGATTTTGCCCTGTATATAGTTGTCCTTGAACCTCTTCGAACATTTTATTGATTATTAAGAATAATTCTTCCTTTATTTCTTTAGAGCATGCTATAGAAGCTAAATGATATAAATCGGAAGTTGTCTCTATAGCCTCTTGATAATCTTCTAAAGAAAAATTATTATAATCATAGGAAAATTCAGAATCTTCAATCTCATTATCTGAATTGATTATTGATTTTAAGATTGCTAAGTATTTTGAGCAGTCATCTTTTAATCCAAGATTGTCATAAGCAATTACTTCTCCAAATAGAATCAGGACATCTAATTCTGGGGGGTGGTCTTCAGGTTTTCCCAAAAGAGAAAATGCTTTTTGGAAGTCATCTAATGCCGAAGAAAATTTTTTGAGGCTTAAGCTTTCATTACCAAATCCGATATAGACTAGAGATAACCCCTGGTCATGACTCTCAAATGCTTCTGGTTTTCCTAGCGATACCTCAGAATAACAGGGAGAGAGAAAACTGAAAATCGCCAAAGCCATTGTCATTAAAAGAAACTTCATAAGTTACCTCGTATGCTTGCTTTGTTTACCTTACGTGAAGTATTGTTTTACATTGGATTTTTTTGCAATAAAATTTTTCAATCGAATAAAGTAGCGGTTGACTACCAATAAGAAAATGAAATAGCCTATGCCGAAAAGGGTTGCTGTAAGAAATCATACGAGCCCCCAAACCGCCCACGTCCTAGAGATCGACCTCATCCATGAAAATGTCGACTTCAAAGCTCCACTAGAAACGGTCGAAACACTCCTCTCCCGTCCCCGCTAAATTCTTGATCCAAAAGACCATAGGATGCTTTGCTTCTTCGACAGCCCCTATTTCTTTCCAGGAAAAGTCAACGACTAGGTCAGGATGTTTTACATAATTCTTCACAAAAACCCATTGACTTTAATGTCTCCTAAAAGAGACACTAGTGATTTTGCTCTGTGGAGGAAAGAAGAGAACGCAGTCACAGGATATCTCAAAAGCAAAAAAATATTGGGAAGACTACTTAAAGAATGATAAGGAGAAAAATGGGTAACCGTTCACAACCATACACAGACTCTCTATACAAGGAGCTTCAAGACCCAAAAGAAGCTGCATTATACCTAAACGAATGCCTAAAAGACGATGATCCTGGAGTGTTCTTGGTTGCCTGCAGAGATGTTATTGAAGCCAACGGCGGTATGAAATGGATTGCGGAAGAGATTGAGCGGAGCAGATCTAGCCTATACAAATCTTTCTCGCCTAGTGGCAATCCAGGGATCAATACTCTGGTAGATGCTATGTATTTAATGGGGTTGGAATTTGAGGTAAAACCGATTCGCATGACTCTTCGCAAGGATCCGCACAAAAAACCAAAAATACCCCCCAAAAGACGAAAAAAAGTGGCTGCATAAATCAAAGAAACATGAAAATATCCTTGAACATTTTCCTATATTAAGGTTAACCTGTAGATATTTTAATCGGGGTGCTAAGAACTGACGTTCGAAAGCTGAGAAATACCCGTATCACTTGATCTAGGTAATGCTAGCGAAGGAAATTATACCCAAACGATACTCCCATGATTGAAGCACTTCTCTCTTCCTATAAGAGTGTGATTGTCCTAGATGGTGACATCTCGAAGACCTTTCCAGAGCTTCGCCTAAATGTCGTTGTGATTGCGGCGGATGGAGCGGGAAGCCGCGTAAACGCCGACTATATCGTGGGAGATGGGGACTCCCTTGACGAAAGATTCACAAGTCGTTTGGTTTTGAATCCCGATCAAAATACAACCGATTTTGAAAAATGCATTGAGTTTGCAAAAAGCAAGGACCTCCTCCCTGCCCTTGTGATTGGCATGGGAGGAGGAGAGATCGACCATGTTTTAGGAAACGCGCAGGTTCTCCTCAAGCATGCAGAGAAATGCTCCCTCTTTTTTCTAGATGCCTTTTCAAAGGGACTCAAAATCGGCCAAAGATGCGGGTGATGTCGTTGTAGGTGAGGTAGAAGAAGAGGAAGAGGAGAAGGGCGACAAAGGGGATCACAAGACGCTGCATTGTTTTGGCTTTGAGGGGTTTTCCACGGAGTTTTTCGAAGAGGGAAAAACAGATATGCCCCCCATCCAAAACGGGGATAGGAAGAAGATTAAGAATTCCAAGATTGATGCTAATTGCCCCTAGCCAAAAGAGGGCTTCTTTAATCCCTATTCCCCAGCTTGTATGCATGATCTGCATGATAAAGAGGGGACCTCCAAATTGTTTGGGTGAGACGCTCCCAGAAAGGAGGGCAGTCAGGTTACGGGTAACGTCTTTGAAAACATTGCTAAAAAGGGCAATAGGGGTTGGATTATAGTTGACCATTTTGTCAGTAAAAGCAGCCCCCAGCATGAGCCGATTTTGAGCATTTTCAAGTTGTGCTAAGACCTGTTCTTTTTCTTCAGGATCGGAGATTTTTTCAGCTGCAGCCCACTTCTTTTCAAGGACATGATTATATTCTTCTCTTTGCTCCTCCGACATTGGAATATCTGTCACACGGATCGGATGAATCGGATCTAAAAGATAAAAGGAGCCATTTTCTCTCATCCCCTCTTTTGTCCCTATTTTTGAGATGATAGGGAGAAGAGCCTCCCAGTTTGTCCCTTTTAAAAAGATCTTATCTTCTTCTAAGTATGAAGTCCTCTTTTGTTTTTCCCCTCGCTGAACAATCACCTGAACATGGGGCGTTTGGAGCTCTTTGAAAAACGTTGAAGGGCGATCAACAGGGATCCCATCAACGGCAAGAATCCGATCTCCAGGTTTCAAGATAGTATCAAGAGGAGAGGTTTTCATCCCAGAGGAGCTCTCTGTAAGTTTCGATTGATGATCGATGTAGGAGAGTCCCTTTTCCACCTTGAGATCAGAAGAGAGAATGTAAGGGATAAAGTCTAGCTTGTTATTTTTTTCGGTGAGTGCTGCTGCATACTTCCAGTCTTCGATTTCTGCATGTTCCTCTTTTGTAAGACGAAGATCACTCAAAGAAATCCGTGGCACTTTTCCTAAAAAGGTTTTCCCCCCACGTTCAATTGTAAGGAGAACCTTTCCACTATTAATGATTTGAGAGAGTTGTTCTTGGGAAAAGATGATTTCTCCATGTGCCCAAACAATCCGATCGCCCTGTTTGATGCCACTCTCCTCAATGGGGAGGTTTTTATAGATAGACGAGTGATAAAAAAGGTAGCTTGCAGGAGCTAAGATTCCAACAGTCTTGAGTCCTTTCGGTCCCAAAGGGGGTTCGTAAGGGGTCACAGTATAATCATAGGGAGTTTCTTTTTGGGTGAAATAATCGACTTTCACCCCTTCTAAATTGGCAGGGTGGCCATTCACCACAGCAGCATAAATCAGATCTTGGTATCCTTGGAAAGGTTTATCGTTATATTCTTTAAGAAGATCTCCCGCTCTCACTCCATTTTGATAGAGCTCTGATTCAGGATCAATAGACCCAATCACTTGGGTAAATTGCTGAAAGGGTTTTTCTCGTCCCCCTAAGGCCCAAATGGCGGTAAATGCTACGAGCGCAAAGACAAGATTGACAACAGGTCCTGCTAAAGCAACTTTAATCCGAGCCCATGGTTTTTTTGAGTAAAAACCTTCTGGAACTTCATAAGGTTCGAGCTCTCCCTCTTTTTCCATTCCTGCAATCCGGACATATCCTCCAAAGAAAAGAGGACAGATCTGCCACTTCACCCCTTTACGGATCCAAGAAAACAGGGGCTTCCCAAAACCGATACTAAAAACCTCGACTTTCATTCCATTTCGACGGGCAAGAATATAATGGCCAAGTTCATGGATGAAGACAAGAAAGTTAAGTCCAAGAATGGCAAGAATAATGGTGAAAATGGTGTGCAAAATGACCTCTTATTAGGTTGCAAGTTTTCGCGCTTCTAAGTCAATTTCCAGAAGAGTTTCTAAACTTTCCTGGGGCAAAACTTGATGCGCTTCCATTAAGGTTTCTAATTTTTTTCCAATATCAATCCAACTGATCTTTCCCGCTAAAAACTGCTCAACTAAAACCTCATTAGCCGCATTCATAAAGCAGGGAAGAGTTCCCCCGACTTTAGCTGCCCTATAAGCAAGTCTCAAACAAGGAAACTTTTCTAAGTCAGGCTTAGAAAACTCTAGTGTAGAATACTTCGCAAAATCGAAACAAGGGTGAAGTCCATTTTTTCTTTCCGGATAGGTGAGAGCATACTGAATCGGAATTTGCATATCATGCTCCCCCATCTGAGCCATCAAAGAACCATCGATAAACTCAACGAAGCTATGGATAATACTTTGGGGATGGATGACAACATCGATTTTTTCAAGGGGTTGATCAAAGAGGAAATGGGCTTCAATAACCTCAAGCCCCTTATTCATGAGAGTGGAGGAGTCGATCGTTATTTTTTTTCCCATTTTCCATGTCGGATGATCTAGAGCGCGCCGAGGGGTGATTGCCCGCAGCTCTTCCCATGATGCTCCGCGAAAAGGGCCCCCTGAAGCGGTTAAAATCAAACGCCTTACCGATGCAATATCTTCTCCTTGAAGGCATTGAAAAATCGCGCTATGTTCACTATCAATCGGGAGAATTTGAACCCCTTGTTTTCTTGCAAGGCTCATCATCAGCTCCCCTGCGGCAATGAGAACCTCTTTATTCGCAAGACCAATTGTTTTTCCCGCCTCGATCGCTTTAAACGTGGGAAGAATCCCTGCAGCCCCCACCATTGCAGAAATCACAATATCGGCCCCTGGAACCGTTGCCGCTTGCATGAGCCCTTCCATTCCTCCAACAACAACTTGATGGGGAAGTCTTTTTTGAAGTGCAAACGCCTGATCTTTATCGTATACAGCAATCACCTCAGGATCCCATTTTTTTCCTTGCTCTTCAAGAAGATCGATATTGGAATGGACCGCTAAAGAGGCAATTTTATACCCTAAATGCTCTGCAACCCTTAAAGTATTTTTTCCTATGGATCCTGTACTTCCTAAAACAGCAAGTGTTTTCATTTTTATCCCTTCCTCAACTTATGCAGTGCTCCCCCCAAAAAGAGAGCGCCTAGAATGACAGCAGCAAGTCCCGATGTCGCTAAAGGGAGATGATACACGGAAAGGAAATGTCTGGAAAGGGCAACTGAGATCAGGGCAGCAAAAGTGCCGATTCCTCCCGCTAAGAAAAGAAGAGGTTTAAGGCGATGGGTAAAAAAGCGAGCTGTCAGCGCGGGGGCAACTAAAAAAGCTAAGAAGAGAAAAACGCCGACAGCGCGGAATGACCCGACAGCTGTAAGCGCCGTTTGAAACATAAGGAGATGATTAAAAAAAAGGAGAGAAATTCCAAAATTTTTCGCCAAATCTTGATCAAACGAAATGACTTCTAAGCGGCGGAAGAAAAGAAAGACAAAAATCGCATTGACAAGGAGTAAATAAAAAACCTGTTTGATGTGATTCGGATGGAGAGCATCGACATTTCCCATAATAGCTTCCACCCCTAAGTGACTATTTCTTGAAAGCACCGTTACAAAAATAACCCCCAAGGCAAAGAAAGAGGTAAAAATCAGCCCAATGCTTGCATCCTTTTGAAGACGGAGCTTTTTATGAAAAAATTCGGTGCTGATCGTTGTTAATAGAGCGGTGATCACCGCTCCAATGAGAAGAGTGGGGAAATGGATCGTATAAATCCCCTCATCCCTATTAAATATAAAGCGGCTCAGAAAAAAAGCGCCCACAATCCCTATTAAAATCGTGTGAGAAAGAGAGTTAGCAAGCATTGTCATCTTTCGAAGGACTAGAAATGTCCCCAAGAGAGCCGATGAAAGGGCGATACAAATCAAAACAAGGAGTTGCACCTCATCACTTGCAAGAGAGCCCACATCCCCGCTAAAAAACAAAAAAATCCTCTTCATCATCACAGGAAAGAAGGAAAAAAAAGAAACACCTGAATAAGGGTTCATGGCTCATTTCCTCTTGGAATAGGTTTCTGATGAGGATCGATTGTCGGATTATTGAGAAGCTCACTCAGACGGGTTTCTAAATTTGGGGTCAAAATATGTTCCATCTCTTCCGCACTATAGTGGACCCTCTCTTCATCTGCTTTTAAACAAGAGACTAAATAAAGCTCCCATAATCGATGAAGACGAACCAAATGCTCAGCTTTTTTAAGTCCATCAGAGGTTAAAATCACCTTTCCCTTTCCCTCCTTCGTGACCCATCCCTCTCTTTGCAATTTAAAAAGAGCGCCCTTCAAACGGAGAGGGCCAAGGGCATTCCATTTCAAAATCTCTTGATGAGAAAGAGAGGTCTTTTTTCCACCCTTCCAAAGAGTCTTTAAAATGTTTTCCGATTGGCAACGACGACGAAAACGATTCATCCGGATCAAACGGGAGACAATACCCTTTTTTGGTGCAAAAATGAGAGAGAAAAAGGTGATGATTGCAGCAAAAAGGAGAATCATCGGCCCTGTAGGAAGATGGTACCCCCTTTCCGAGAATAGAACCGATAAATAATTCCCCCCAAAACCACTCACAATTCCCAAAAAAGCTGAGAGAGGGAGGAGAACTGCTAACCGGTCAGTGAAAGAGCGCGCAGCAGCAGCAGGAGCAATGAGCATCCCAGCCATGAGAACCACTCCAACACTACGAATTCCGACTACAATCGATAAGATCAGGAAAAGAAAAATGAAGCGGTAGACTTTTAAAAGAGGAACTCCAAGTCCTTTCCCATAAGCGCGATCAAAAAGAGAGAGCTCAATCTCTCGATACCTCAGTACGATAAAAAGAAAAACAAAAAGGGAGAGGATTCCATAGATAAGAACATGAGCGTCATTCATTGTCGCCGCTTGTCCATAGAGAAAAGTTTGCGTTTGTTGATACCAAAGAGGTGAAATAAACTGCATACGACTCGCAAAAACGACCCCTATTCCTAAGGACAGAGAGAGGATAAGGCAAAGAGCTGCATCAAAATGGATCCTCAAACGATTCCTAATTTTCTCAATAATCTCAAGGCCAAAATAGGCAAAAAGGGTTGCCCCACCTAAGAATAAAAATAGGGTACTTAACAGACTCAGCTTCCCCAAAAAAGCACCCAAAAAACCACTGAGGACAATCCCCGGATACGTTGCATGAGAAATTGTTTCTCCTAAAAGGCTTCTCTTCCGCACAAACATCAGTGTCCCCATAAGAGAAGAGGAAAGACACATGAGCATCGATCCTAAAAAGGAGGCTTGATAAAGGGGATCTATAAAATAATCGAGAAAAGTCATGAGAGTAGGCCCGCTTTTTCTGCCGTTGAAAGACGGGTTGCTTCTTCAAGAAGTTCTCCCTTTTTTCCATAGGCGCGCGCGAGATTATCAGAGGTTAAAACAGTTTTGCATTCTCCGTAGGCAACAAGTGAAGTATTGAGAAGAAGAGCCTGATCAAAATAACTCTCCGCTGTTTTTAAGTCATGGTGGACGACTAGAATAGTCTTTCCCTGACCTTTGAGCTCTTTAAGAAGTTTGATCAAAAGTTCCTCTGTTGCCTGATCGATCGCTGAAAACGGTTCATCAAGGAGAAGGATATCCCCCTCTTGAAGAAGAGCCCTCGCAATAAAAAGACGTTGCTGCTGTCCTCCAGAAAGTTCGCTAATCTGTCGATCAGCAAGAGACTCCATCTCTAAACGTGCAAGCATTTTCCACGCCGCTTCTTTATCAGCTTTCCGGTACCATTTAAGCCCCTTAAGCTTTGGATAACGTCCCATTAAAACAACATCGAATACAGTGATTGGAAATTCCCAATCGATTTTTCCCTTTTGAGGAACATAGGCAATCCGACTTTTCACTTTTTGAAAAGGGAGACCAAAAAATGTGGCTTTCCCCGTCAAGGGTTTGACAAATCCTAAAAGGGCTTTTAAAAGAGTACTCTTTCCCGCTCCGTTAGGGCCGATAATCCCAACAAGACTCCCCTCTGGAATCGATACATTGATATCCCAAAGGGCGGATGTTTTATCGTAATTAACACTTAATTGATGGATCTCGATTGCTTTTTTCATTCTTTTACTAGCTCTTTTGAAAGAGTATGAACATTATGTTCAATCATCTCTAAATAAGTTCCTGCCCCGTCTTCTCTTGTTCCCATTGTATCTCCATAAAGAGGAACCTCAGCTATTCTAACATGGAGTCCCTTTTTACGGCAGATGAAAACAATTTTTTTTAAAGCATTTTGGTTGATATTTGTTTCTGGGAAAACAACATGAACTTGATGGGTACAAAGAAAATGAACCGCTTCTTCTATATCATGGAGACTCATCTGCCCATCAGGAGCAAGCCCCTCAGGAGCCATGAAACGCTTCTCCTCCTTTTCTTCTGCTAGGGCCAAATACTTTCTGGAAAAATAATTAAATGCATCGTGACTAGAAACAAGATACCGTTTCTCGCTGGGAATTTGCTCCATCACACCTATCAGACTCTCCTCGGTTTCAAGCATCTTCTTCCGAAGTGTTTCTCCCCTCTCCTGGTAGCGCATTGCATGGGAAGGATCTTTTGCGCTAAGAGCCCGAACAATCGGATCGATAGCTCTTGAAAAGAGGGCAATATCCATCCAAAAATGGGGATCGAGCTGATGGTCGACAACTAGAAAAGACTGAGGATCTTCTTTATAGAGGTGATCACCAAGAGAAATTGCCTTCTCATCCTTATGGAGAATTTCATGGAGACTTGCTCCATGTTCAAGCCCAAGTCCATTGCAGAAAATCAGATCGGCCCTGAAGAACTTTTCATCATCTCCTTTCACAAGCTCATAACTATGAGGATCCAAATCCCCCACAATAAGACTTAAGTGATCAATGTCTTCTCCTCCAATGGCGCCCACCAAATCATCAATCATTGCCGTTGTGGAAAGGACTTTAAGCTTCCCATTCTCAGCCATAAACCCTTGCTGAGAAATGCTTCCACATCCTAAAACAATCACACTAAGAACAAGACAAAACCACTTCATCTACCCAAGAGACCTCAATAGAGAAAAAGGGTAGATTCCTTTCGAACACCCCTTTGAAAACCGGCACTGCAACCCATACTTTCCTATCATCACAATTTCTAATCCTTTAACCTCTTCATCAATCGGCGCTTTCCCTTCTCTGCATTCAATGCAAGGGCAATGAGCTTGCAAAGCATCATAACGATAGAAACTTTTCTTTCCATCCCACCAATCAATAGAGAAATGATACGGGTCTTCCCCTATTATTTTACACCCCTTTTCTTCTTTTAAAAGACTTTGAAAAAGGGGGAATAAATTTTTTAAATCTATCTTCCCAATGGGAATCTCTGCAATAAGAGGAAGAGAGTAAGTTTTAGCAAGTGCTGCCCCACCCCCCTTGCCAAAAGGGTAATGTTTCTTCCCTGTGTCATCTTTAAAATAACTCATATTTTCGATAACTCCTAATAGGGGAACCCCCATCTTCTGTGCCATGACAATCGCTTTTTCCACATCGATCACAGAAAGCTCTTGAGGCGTTGTAACAACAAAAACACCATCAAAAGGAAGTTTTTGCATCAGAGTCATCTGAATATCCCCTGTTCCCGGAGGAAAATCGACAAGTAAAGCATCAAGAGGGCCCCACTCCACCTCCTCGATAAACTGGGCAATGATCTGATTGGCAATCGGAGCCCGCACCCCTACAGGGGCTCTATGGGCTGGAAAATAAGCAGAGGAGATCACCGAAATCCCCTGAGACCGGGCTGGAACCACCTTCTCTCCCTTTGTTTGAGGGAGAATTTCCTCCGGCAAGAGGGCTCTCATAGAAGGGCCATAAAGATCCCCATCCAAGACCCCAACTTCCAGCCCCCTTTCCTTAAGAACTCGAGCGAGCTCTGCCGTAAGAGTCGACTTCCCTACTCCCCCCTTTCCCGACAAGACCCCTATGATTTTCGGTCCAGATCTCAAATTTTCTTTATGTTGATTATTCTTATCCATAACCCATTGAAAATAAATATTCCCTAACAGGGGAGCTTATTATTTTAGAAATTCTGTTGCAACATTTATACCCAAACAACTTCAAAACTTGGATTTTCGACAGCGCCAGGCCACCGAAATTTGCCGATCGTAAGTGACCCCATATTTCTAATATTAGGTCACTTACGATCGACGCATTTCGAAAGCTTTTGCGTTCGCCCAACCTTAAGTTTTGAAGTTGTTTGGGTATAATTCTTGCAGAAAAGAGGTTGATTCACTAAAATCCGCTACTCAATGAAACTATTTCAGGCGATAAATAGTACTATTATTCAAAAAATCAAAAAATAAATGTTGCATTAAAAATCGCCCATATTATAAAAGTGTGGCGAGATTGAAAAATTAATCGTGGAAATTAAATTTTTCATTATTTTATAAAAGTAATTACTTACATGTCTTACTAAGATAAGAAAAAGGGACTATTATGAACTATACTGAACAAGAAACTGTAAAAACAAACACAAAAAAGCTTGAAGAGCTTGAAGATGTGATCGCAAAAGCTATCAAAAAAGTGAGAGGGAGAAAGGAAAACGACCTATGTAAGTATATCCCCGTCAATGACGGAGGATATATGCACCATTTTACCCTCCGTAAAATGAAGTATAAAAGCCCTGGTGAACTTTCTTCAATGATTGAAAGATTTATTATTAAGACAGAAAGACCTCTGGTCATTCCGCCAAAACAAAGAGCTGCTCGTGGATCTCGAAAAAAGAAGGACCAACTTGCTTTTTCCAAACTTCAACTCGAACGCCTTTTAAATATGGCAAGACTCTCTGGAGACAAAGAGATGATCTCTCTTCTCAGCCCTAGAAAATCTCTAGCACACTGCAAACGTGAGCTCATTCAAAGCATCCGCCATGGCATTGTTGACCATGAACTTTGGAATGCTTATGTCGAAGCAGTCAACACGCAGCAATCACTCATTGCTGCTGGCGCTGAAGCCATGAGTCGCCTCAAATAACTTTTTACGCGTTCACAGAAGAGCTCTCCTGTGAACGCGTCCACTTTTACTGATTGTTTGCAGCAGATGGTGGTGGAGCTGTCACTACGAGCGGTGACATTCCATGGAGGATTAGCACAGCGCGGATCGATTCCGCAGATGCTCCTGTATCTGGAAAATGCCCTGCAGCTGTCTCAAACTCCTGCCAAGGCATGGGTGTTTTCTCCTTCTCATACCTTTTCTCGCAAAGTATTTTTACAGCAGCGTAGTTCTCTTTCTCGAATGCAGTCTGAAGAGAGCCCTCTTTTACAAGTTCCTCTACCTCATCCATCATGCTGCTTTGATACATTGCTTGAATGCTTTGAACAGCCCCAGAAATAAAATCTGCAGCAGAAGAAAAGGCTCCTCCTACTAATCCGTATACAGAAGCAGTTAGATCGATTACACCCTGTAGCGCTGATGCTCCACAGCTGTGCAGCCCATTTCCTATGATGCCCAACCCACTATAAACACTCTGTAGAGTCACTCCTGCTATAGGATGAAAGTATCCTCCTGTATTAGTAATATCTAATCCTGTCCTTTCCATTATATACCTATAATTAATTTACGAATAATTAATACGATTATACAATTATTTTATTATTTTTACAATAATTTTATTGATTTAAAATATTTAATATATTAATTAAAAAAAATTTTATTATAAATATGGGTATTGCTACATCATGTATGAATATCTAACATACTTATTATTAATATTTTAAAAAACGACTCTAACGTCTTTCTTTTCACCATCTTTTTGGGAAGTCCGCTCATATTTCAAAAAATAATTAAAAAAATAAATTATTATTTTAATTATTTTTAATTAAGACTGATTTGTTTATTATCTTAGCGTCAATCTAAAAACAAGGAGGTTTATATGACAATATTACTTGAATTTATTAACGAATGGAACGCTACACTAGAAGAACATCTTCAGAGCACTCGTAACAACGAGCCTCTAAAAACAGTTGCAAAGAACTCTTTCGACACCCTTGATAAACAGTATAAGCTATTAGACAAGGTTAAAGACCATTCGTATATCAATAAGTCTAACCGCAATGATGTTCTATTCGCGGCAAAAAAGATAGAGAAGTTCGCTTTAAGATATAGAGAACGATGGTTAATATCACAAAAAATTCAAAATAAAAAGCTTAACGCAATTCCCTCTTGTTGGATCAAGGAAGATTATAAAGCAGCAAAGAGAATGGTACAGTACATGGATAAGCAGAGCACTTTTTTCAAAGACGTTTCTAAAGAAATGAAAGCGATTCAAGTGACTTGTCTTAACCTTAAATAATCGGAAAACTGCGGCGGCCTAGCCGGAGTTTACAGGATTTGCAATAGCATCTATACCCAAACAACTTCAAAACTTGGTTTTGGGCGAACGCGAAAGCTTTCGAAATTCGTCGATCGTAAGTGACCTAATATTAGAAATATGGGGTCAATTACGATCGGCAAATTTCGGCGGCCTGGCGCTGTCGAAAATCCAAGTTTTGAAGTTGTTTGGGTATAACACAATCTTTTGAAGTGAAACGGGGATAGTATTCAATGAATACAAACCCCCTTTTTTTAATCATTAGACATGCCATAATTGCGCGTTAACAAGGGGTTGCTCCTTAAACGGAATAGTATAAATTCTCCAATGTAAACAACTGCTCATAAAGAGCGATAACAATGGAGCAACCCATGAAACATTATATTGGACTAGACATAAGATTTTGAAATTTCCTTGGTCTTTGAAGTGGAACCAGTATACATTCCTTTAAGTAACGTCCCATTGACTTTTTTCTTGATTTCTAACCACTATTCTCTATAATAGGTGTGCTTGAAAATGAAGCATCCTCTACATTTTTTTAAGAAACTTTAAAAAGCTGCAGAGAACGTTTCAAAAAAATATTTTTATAAGGAAACTCACATATGGCAAATACAAAAACCGAATTCGGAACAGTCAGGTCATTCCTATGGCCCATCCATAGTTATGAACTGAAAAAATTGATTCCTATGGTCCTTCTCTTTTTCTTAATTCTATTTAATTACACCATCCTACGAGATACAAAAGATACGCTGATTGTTACAGCGGCAGGTGGTGGTGCAGAAGTTATCCCCTTCCTCAAAGTCTGGGGAGTTCTTCCAGGTGCAGTCATCTTTATGTTGATCTATGCTAAATTGAGTAATAAATTGAGTAAACCCAAACTCTTTTACTCTGCTGTAACGCCCTTTTTAATTTTCTTTGGCCTCTTTGCTTTTGTCCTCTATCCTGCAAGAGAAACCCTACACCCCAATGCCTTTTGCGATATGTTGCAAAACGTCCTTCCAGAAGGAGCTAAAGGGCTCATCGCAATCATCCGGAATTGGACCTATTCCTTATTCTATATCATGGCTGAACTTTGGGGAAGTGCAGCGCTCTCTCTCCTTTTCTGGGGATTTGCGAACGACATTACAAAAATTTCTGAGTCAAAGAGATTCTATTCCCTCTTTGGTCTCTTTGCAAACTTCTCTCTGATTATTTCTGGATGGTTCATTCAGTGGGCTTCTAGTATCCGAGCGCACCTCCCAACAGGAACAGACCCCTGGCAAGTTTCCCTTAACTACCTCATGGGAGTCGTTGTTCTTGCGGGATGTATTATTCTCGGAACCTACTGGTGGATCAACAAATATGTTCTCACAGATGCTCGTTTCTATAGTCAGGAAGAGAGAACGAAGAAGAAAAAATCAAAGCCAAAACTCTCGATGAAGGAAAGCTTCCTCTATTTGATCCGCTCAAAGTACCTAGGATGCATCGCCATCCTCGTCCTCTCTTATGGAATTGCGATTAACTTGATTGAAGTCACCTGGAAGTCACAACTTAAACTCCAGTACCCAGATCCAAATGCGTACAGCAACTTTATGGGAATGTTCTCCCAAGTGACTGGAATTGTAACCATCTTCATGATGCTCTTTGTCGGTGGAAACACGATTCGCCGCTTTGGATGGGGACGTGCTGCCCAAGTAACACCTGTTGTCCTTCTGATCACTGGAGTCGCTTTCTTCTCTTTCATTATCTTTAGAGAAAACCTCACAGGAATCATTGCAAACCTTGGAACTACCCCCCTCATGCTTGCTGTCATCTTCGGGATGGGACAAAATATCATGAGTAAATCGGCAAAATACTCACTCTTTGACCCTACAAAAGAGATGGCCTACATCCCTCTTGATGAAGAGCAAAAAGTGAAAGGTAAAGCTGCCGTTGACGTTGTAGGAGCCCGCCTTGGAAAATCGGGAGGTGCTCTTATCCAGCAAGGACTGATCCTTGGACTGGGGTCCATCGCTGCAATGACACCTTACGTCGGTGCTATTCTTTTTGGAATCATTTTAATGTGGATCATCGCTGCTAAGTCTCTTAGCAAGCAATTTGGTACTCTTAATGCACAAAAAGAAGAAGAGGCGGCACTTGAAGAAGCAAAAGAGGCAGAAGCTATGGCTGCAAAGTCAGAGGCCCCTGCTGAAACTGCTTCAACCACCTAGAAAAAGATTTGATATCTTTTCTAAAAGCCTCCCACAAGGAGGCTTTTTTTTTATCATTCATCCAGGTATCTTAAGTAGTATGACATTTAATTACGACCCCAAGTATATCCGCAACTTCTCAATCATCGCCCATATTGATCATGGGAAATCAACGATCTCTGATCGCCTCCTTCAAGTCACGGGAACGGTCCCCGAGCGGGAAATGCAAGAACAGCTCCTTGACGATATGGAGCTTGAAAGAGAACGGGGAATCACGATTAAGGCCCACCCCGTCACGATGTATTATGACGCAAAAAATGGCCATACCTATCAGTTTAACTTTATTGACACCCCTGGACACGTTGACTTTTCTTACGAAGTGTCTCGTTCCCTCTCCGCTTGCGAAGGGGCTCTTTTGATTGTCGATGCAGCGCAAGGGGTCCAAGCTCAAACCCTCGCTAATGTTCACCTTGCCATTGAACGAAATCTAGAAATCATCCCAATTTTGAATAAAATCGATCTTCCTGCAGCAAACCCTGATGAGGTCAAAACACAAATCGAAGAGGTCATTGGTCTAGAAGCTCAAAATGCGATTCTTTGCTCTGCAAAAACAGGGGTTGGGATTCCCGATATTTTAGAGCGGATCATCACCGATATCCCTCCACCAAAACCCTCTGAAGATCAGCTTTTAAGAGCTCTTGTCTTCGACTCTCATTATGATCCCTACCGAGGTGTGATGATCTATGTTAGAGTGGTGAGTGGCGAGGTAAAAAAGGGGACCCAAATCAAAATGATGGCGATTGACAAAAGTTTTGAAGTCCTCGAAGTGGGAATTTTTTCTCCTAATGAAAAAAGAGTCGAGATTCTTCGTCCTGGTGAGGTTGGCTACGTTCTTGCGAACATTAAAAAAACCTCCGATGTCAAAATTGGAGACACCATCACCTCTTTCCGTGGAGGAGCCTCAAACCCTCTTCCCGGCTTTAAAGTGATCAAACCTGTTGTCTTTGCAGGAATCTACCCTATCGATTCTTCAGAATTTGAAAATGTCCGCGATGCTTTAGTGAAACTTCAACTCAACGATTCTGCGCTCCACGTTGAGCAAGAGAGTAGCTTAGCGCTTGGCTTTGGATTCCGCTGCGGCTTCCTTGGTCTTCTCCATTTAGAAATTACCTTTGAACGCCTCCAAAGAGAGTTTGATCTCGATATCATCACCACCGCTCCCAGTGTCGTCTATAAAGTGACCCTCTCAAATGGCCAAGAAAAAAAGATCGATAACCCTGCCCACTATCCCGACCCTGCAACTATCGAATACATCGAAGAGCCATGGGTTGTCTCTCATATCATGACTCCAAACGACTTTTTGGGTCCCATCATGGCCCTCGGAACAGAAAAACGGGGGACCCTTGAAAAAACCGAATCTATGGGAGGAAATCGCCTCCTTCTTACCTTCCACTTCCCGATGAATGAAATCATCACCGACTTCAATGATAAACTCAAATCGATCACCAAAGGGTATGGCTCTTTTGACTACGAATTTGAAAAATATGACATTGGATCGATCATCAAACTGGAAATCAAAGTCAACGAAGAGCCAGTCGATGCTTTCTCCTGCCTCGTCCATACCACCAAAGCCGAAGCGAAAGGACGGGCCATCTGCAAAAAACTGAAAGAGGTCATTCCCCGCCAGCAGTTCAAAGTCCCTATTCAAGCAGCTATCGGAGGAAAAATCATTGCGAGAGAAACCATCTCCGCCCTTTCCAAAAACGTCACTGCAAAGTGTTACGGGGGCGACATCACCCGCAAAAGAAAACTCTGGGAAAAACAAAAAAAGGGAAAGAAGCGGATGAAGGAGATCGGCAAAGTGACCATCCCTCAATCGGCTTTTATGGAAGTCCTCCGCGCCGAAGAATAAAATGTGATATAGCTTTTGACTTGATCCTCTAATCCCTATTTTTTATAAAAAAGAGAGAAGGAGACTCCGTATGCTCTATGACATTCGTTTTGAAAAGGCCATGAAAATGCTAAATAAGCAGCTTCAAGAAATGAAAGCTGAGCTTGCTCAAGTAGAAGAAATGCCGCTCAAGGGGAATAAGAAGAAAATGCTGAAACAGATGCAGCAGATCTATCAGCAGCTCGAAGAGCAAGTCTCTCAGTATCAAAAAAGCCAGGAGCAGAGTGACTTCAATAACTGCTGCCGGATGTTAGAGGTCTTTGAGCCCTCTTTCGTGATCAACTATAATGAGATTTGCTATCAAAAGGGGTTAGAGCTCCTTCATAAAACTCTTGATGAGATAGCCGAAGAGCTAGAAGAGCTAGAACTGATGGGCCTTAGAGAAATCAAAGAAGAGAAAATCCGCCTCATGGAAGAGATCTACGAAGATCTCTACGACAAAGTCAGTACCTATGCCCACTCTCACGATCACAAAGATTTTGTCAAAGCTCTCGATCGGATCGAAAGCCTTAAATCTGAATTCACTCTTAACTATAAAAAACAAAGGTCTTAAGCATTATAAGTGGAAGAGCTAACGCTGCCACCGGTTCCTGTCCAATTGGTATGGAAAAATTTCCCTCGAGGCTGGTCGATCCGCTCATAGGTGTGGGCACCAAAGAAGTCCCGCTGCGCCTGAAGGAGGTTGGCAGGAAGATGACTTGAGCGATATCCATCAAAAAATGAGAGGGAAGTACTGAAACAAGGGGTAGGAACTCCAAATTCTGCCGCATGGGACACAACACGGCGCCACCCTTTCTCTACTTTAGTGATCTCCCCTTTAAAAAAGTCATCGAAAAGGAGACTTTTGAGATCTTTGTTTTTATCGAAGGCTTTTTTTATTGCGCCAAGAAAACGACTCCGGATGATACACCCTCCCCGCCACATGAGAGCAATTGATCCATAACTCAGGTTCCACTTAAATTCCTCTGCTGCTGATCGCATGAGCATAAATCCTTGGACGTAACTGATAATTTTTGAAGCGTAGAGGGCATCTCTAATATCTTTCACCATTTGAGCTTTATCACCAGAAAAAGCTTGATCAGGTCCCTTAAAATGTTTGCTCATTTCAATGCGCTCTTCTTTGAGAGCAGAAAGACACCGCGCAAAAACCGCTTCCCCAATAAGGGTCACCGGTTGCCCCATATCGAGAGCGCTAATTCCTGTCCATTTTCCTGTCCCCTTTTGTCCAGCAACATCGAGGATTTTCTCTACGAGTGGCATATCATCTTCATCTTTAAAGGCAAAAATCTGACTGGTAATTTCAATGAGATAGCTATTGAGCTCCCCTTGATTCCATTCATGGAACACTTTGGCAAGTGCATCCGCTTTCATCCCAAGTTTCGTAGAAAGAAGTGCATAGGCCTCGCAGATGATCTGCATATCGCCATATTCAATCCCATTGTGTACCATTTTCACATAGTGACCCGCTCCCCCTTCTCCGACCCAATCACAACAAGGATCTCCTTCTTCTGATTTGGCAGCAATATCTTGAAAGATTTTTTTCACTTCAGGCCATGCATCGGAACTTCCTCCTGGCATGATTGAAGGGCCATGGCGGGCCCCTTCTTCTCCTCCAGAAATCCCCGTTCCCATGAAGAGAATTCCTTTTTCTTTGAGGGCTTGAAAGCGACGCTCACTATCAGGGAAGTGGCTATTTCCTCCATCAATAATGATATCCCCTTTTTCAAGGAAAGGAATCAGCTCATCGATCATTTCATCGACAGACGATCCCGCACGAATCATCATCATCACCTTGCGGGGGCGCTTGAGGGCTCCCACTAATTCCTTTAAAGAGTGAGTCCCCACCACTTGGCTTCCCCTTGCAGGGCCCTTCAAAAAGGCATCCACTTTTGAAGTGGTACGATTAAAGACCGCAACCTTATATCCATGATCATTCATATTCAGGACAAGGTTCTGTCCCATCACTGCAAGTCCAATCAGTCCTATATCTGCATCGCCAGCCAAAACGATCTCCTCAGGTTGTTATTTTCATTTGATCAGTTCTTTAAATACTTTTCAATGCCGTCGGCAATAGAAGTCGCCATTTTCTCAAGATACTTTTGATCGGAAAGATGGGAATATTCTTGGGGGTTTGTGATAAAACCCCCTTCGATAAGGATTGCAGGCATATTGGCCTCACGAATGACATGAAAATTCCCTGTTTTTATCCCCCTACTTTTTGCTCCTGTTGCTGCAAGCATCTCATTCAGAACGAGTGTTGCTAGTTGTTTTGATTGGTCTTGTCGCCACTTGCTCTCCTTATTATAGTAATAGACTTCAATCCCACTTGCTTGGGGATCTTTGAAAGCATTATAGTGGATACTGACGAACAGTTTACTTTTCGTATCGTTAGCAATTGTTGAGCGCCTCTCTAGGGAAATGAAGACATCCCGACTACGCGTTAAGATAACGCGGTACCCTTTTTGATGGAGATACTGCTTCACAAGGGTTGCAGTTTTAAGGGCGAGAGCTTTTTCTTCAATTGACTTAACGGTTGCTCCAATATCAAATCCTCCATGTCCTGGATCGAGAACAATCAGCTCTTTATTGATTGTTTTAGTTGAAGTAGCAGCTGCTAAATCTTGATCAGTATGGATACCTTGAGAACACGAGGTCATTAAAGGGGCTGCACAATAAATAAATAGACAAACAAATTTAAACATGAAAACATTTTAGCCGTTTTTTTTATGCAACGTCAATTCTTTTGCAACAAGACGATCATCAAAAGGGATCTGCCTCCCCTTCATTTTTTGGTAAGGTTCATGTCCCCTCCCCGCAATAAGGATGATATCATTTTCTTGTGCCATACAAATCGCCCTTTCAATTGCGGATCGCCGATCCACTTCAATAAGAACAGTTCTTTTAACCCCTTGTTTAATCGCTGCGCAAATCACATTAGGATCTTCGCTCCGAGGATTATCTGAGGTGATGATCAGAGCATCGGAGTATTTTTCAGCAATCGCTCCCATCTTGGGCCTCTTTGCATGATCCCTTTCTCCTCCACACCCAAAAACAGTAATGATATTTCCCTTTTTTAGATTGTGGAGGGTTTTGAGAACTTTTTCTAAAGCCTCTGGTGTGTGCGCAAAATCAACAAAGAGGTGAATCCCCCTCTCATTGTCAACTTTTTCTAATCTTCCTGGCACCCCAGGAAAGGTCTCTAAACGCTTTTTAAGAACACTGAGCTGCTCCCCCTTTTTTAGACAAACAGCGAGCGCTGCCAAAACATTATAGACATTATATTCCCCGATTATCGGAATCGAAATAGGAATGATTTTTCCTAGATAGTGGAGATTAAAGGTTGTTCCTTTTAAGGCGCTGATGATATTTGTAGCACGCAAATCTGCCTCGCATTCTATCGCAAAAGAGGTTCCTCCCGCTATCCCTTTCATCGCAGGATCATCGAGGTTATAGATCTTCTCTTTAGCCTTTTCAAAGAGTTTGAGTTTTGCAGCCAGATAGCCCTCCATCGTCTTATGATAGTCAAGGTGATCATGAGAAAGATTGGTAAACACTCCCACATCAAAACAAATCTCATCGACCCGATTCTGATCGAGTGCATGAGAGGTAACTTCCATGACAACCCCCTTAAGATTTTGCCCTGCCATTTCATATAGTGTTTTGTGGTTAGTGATCACATCAGCGGTCGTGAGCGTTGAAGGGAAACGCTCTTTTCCTATGACCGTTTCAATCGTCCCCATAAGACCAAAGGAAGGGAGGAGGTGATGGATCAAATAAGCCGTTGTTGTTTTTCCATTGGTCCCCGTAATTCCCACTAAAAAGAGGGGATGTTTTTCCGTTCCATAATACCGTTTGGCAAGGAGAGCTTCGAGCTTTGTTACATCTTTGGTGACAATTTGGGTAACCCCTTGCAGAAAGGGATTATACAAGTCGGTTACAATAGCAACCGCCCCTGTTTCAATTGCTTTAGGGATAAACTCATTCCCATCGAATGATTGTCCCTTTCTCGCAATGAATAAACTTCCAGGAGAGACAAATTGTGAATGAGAGGAAATTCCTGTCACTTCCATCTCTTTACTTCCCTTGACTTCCACATCGAGATCTTTCAAAAGCTTTTTTAATTTCATCAGTTCCACTGGTTATAGAGATCTTTAAGGATCGTTACTTCATTAGACCAATCGGCCTTTTCAGGATCAAAGTCGGGGTGTCCCTTAGGAAATCCATGAGGATCATCTGGAGGGATCCCCAGGTATTTATAGGTCTTTTCCATAATATTGCGGAAAACAGGAGCCGCACACCGCCCTCCAAAAAAGGTTTTTCCAATCCCTGGCATATACCGATATTCTGGTTCATCAATGGCAATATACAAGAGAAATTTAGGATTAAACGCTGGAGTAAAACCCATAAAACTTGAATAGTGATGTTTTTTAGAGTAGATTCCGTTAATAATTTTCTCCGTTGTTCCTGATTTCCCTCCTTCTGTATATCCAGGAATATCGCCGCGCCATCCCCATCCTCCAGGTTTAGTCACTGATTTTAGCGCATAAATGATTTCTCGGCTAATTTCTGAGCTAAAAGGGGAATGGTGAATGGGTTTAGGGGGCTGATAAAGAATTTTTTCATCCTTCACAATTTTTTTTACAAGGGTCGGTTGAACCAAGTGCCCTCCGTTAATCAAAATAGCATAGGCTCTCAAAAGTTGCATGCTTGTTGCTAACAAATTATATCCAAATGCGAGGGAATAAGGGGTAGGTGTCGACCATTGGAGTTTTCCATTTCCATAAGTTTTCAAAGGAGAGGGGAGAAGGCCAGCACTTTCTGCAGGAAGCTCGATATGGGTCAACACCCCAAATCCAAACACCTCTTCTAGCTGCTTCCGATACCATTCATCGCCTAGAGTAGCCACAACCCGTTGAATGAGTTTTGCCACATAGATGTTTGAGGATTTTTGGAGTGCTAGATACATATTGAGATACCGATGGGTCCCTACATCGGGAATAGGATTTTTCCTTCCAGGAAAATGGCCATTGGAAACAGGAATCATCTCCCGTGGATCGAAAATAGGTTCCTTTCCCCGACGCTTAAGCTCCTCATTTGCAAGCATTGCAATCGCAATCGACAGAGGTTTCATAGTGGAGCCTGGCTCAAAACAATCGGTAATCGCATGGACTTTTGTCGCTTGTTCAAGCCCAGGATCGTTATAATAACGGCGGTAATCAGAAGGTTCAAAAGGAGGGTATTGAGCAAGAGCATAGATTGCCCCCGTATTTGGATCCATCATCACAGCCCAACCACTTTTTCCTCCCGCATTTTTTACGGCCCGCTCGATCTCTTCTTCAGCAATAGCCTGAATCGTAGGGTTAATCGTAAGATAGACATCAGCTCCATCTTTAGGATGATTTACTAAAAGCCCTCCCTCCATTGCTTGACCAGGTGAGCGGAGAAGAAGACGATGTCCCACCTCCCCCTGAAGCATCTGATCAAAAAAAAGCTCAAGCCCTCCTGTTGGAAGAGCCTTTTGCGTTTCGGGGTCCCGATCATTCCTTACCGTATGAAGGACCGCTCCAAGAAGCTTCCCATAAGGGTAAGCCCGTTTATAATCTTCTTCAAAATAAAGAGCATTCCGAGGAATTTTTTTCCAAATGGCGTAAGGGCGCCACCAAGCAAGGAAAAGCTCTTTATCCCCTTCATCCACCCACATTTTTAAGCGGCGACTCCTTGAACGTTTTTCAAAATGCCCTTTTAGTCCATTCTTTTCTTCCCAGCTGAGTGAAAGATGTTCAGCAATTTTTTCTGCAATCTCCTGACGGTTTCCTTCAGGAATTGAAATTGGATCAGCAAAAAGATGGTACTTTTTCACATCAAAGACAAGGGGCTGGAATTTATCAGGATGCCCCTCTTTTAAACTTGAGTTTGCAATAAAACGTCCCCTTTTATAAGGCTCAACAACAGAGAATTGATGTTGTCCCTTTGCAAGTTTTTCCCACTTTGCTCCTTCCTTAATTTGGAGCTGATAAAATTGGAAAATGATAAAGAAAAAAAAGAGAAGGAGAAAAGCTGCAACAATAAATAGACGACGAAAATCTTTGGCTTCAATTTCTCTCATCTTTAATCACAATCACTTCATCAACATAGGGGTAGCAGAGATGAGAAAACTCTTGTCTGCGCAAAAGTTCGATCAAATGTGCAGGATTTTCCTTTTTTTCGATCTCATAAAGGAGATGAGCATTCTCTTCCTCTAATCGGTAACAAGCGCGCGCAAGCTTAGGAATTTCCATCTTAAGCTCTGTCAAAGCATTCTGCTTATCGATATAGGTATAGAGAAGTCCTCCCGTTACAAAAATACAAATGAGAAGACGAATAAGAAGGGCTTTACTCACCTTTTAGATCTTTTCCCCTACACGAAGCTTGCCGCTCCGTGCACGCCTATTGATGCGCGTTTCATGAAGAGTAGGAACAAGCGGCTTCTTTGCGATCAGTTTCAGGATAGGCATCACATGAGACTCTTTTCTATCAACCATCTTCTTGAAAGGTTTTGATACAACACGGAAAAGATTTTTCACAATCCGATCTTCTAAACGGTGAAAAGAAAGGACACCGATCCTTCCACCAGGAGCTAAGATCTCAAGAGCATCATTCACCCCTTGTTCAATAGACTCTAGCTCTTGATTAACAGCCATTCTCAAGGACTGAAAGACAAGAGTTGCAGGATGAAGCTTCTTCTTTGATCGCCCTATGGCCCCTGAAAGAATCTCTGCTAGCTCTGTTGTTGTCTCGATCGATTTTTTTCGGCGTGCTTCAATAATTGCACGAGCCGCCCTTTTCCATTGATGCTCTTCGCCATATTCTTGAAAAAGTTTTCCTAAATCTTTCTCTGACCACTTATTGACAATTTCTTTTGCAGTGAGTCCAGAAGTGGGATCCATCCTCATATCAAGGGGACCCTCTTTTAAAAAACTAAACCCTCTTTCCTTCTCATCTAATTGCATCGATGACACTCCCAAGTCAAAAAAAAACCCTCTATCTGTTTCACTCCCCTCTCCATCAAAACCTCTTTCACATCTCGAAAATTTGAATGGATAAACTCCACCTTCCCTTCAAACTCTTTTAAATTTTCCTTCGCGATAGCCAAAGCATTCTCATCTTGATCACACCCGTAATAGGTCTCGATTTCTGGATGAGCCTCTAAAAGAGCCTTAGCAAATCCACCCGCACCTAGCGTTCCGTCAAAAAACGAAGAGAGTTTCATCCCTTGGAAAATTTCCAAACTCTCATTCAACATGACTGGAATATGCTTCATAAAATGGACTCGTACTCTTCTTTCTCTTGGGGCGAAAGGGTAGCCTCTTCCTTGTCACCTTCATCTAAAAGAGCAAACGCCTCTTCCGTCATTTGGGCTAAGTTATTGTCCTCCCCACCAAGGAAAGACTCTAGATCAAACTCATATTTCTCTTTTGGCCAAATCTCAATCTTATTGAGAACACCCGCAATCACAATCTCACTATTGATCTTTGCTGCTTTCTTTAAAACGGGAGGAAGAAGAACACGTCCTAACTTGTCACATGTGCAGTGGTGGAGAGTGGAAAAGAAAAGGGTGAAGAATTTTTGATACTTTGCCACATGTTGCTTGGCCTGGAATTTTTTGACGATCCGATCGATGTCGCTTCTCTTATAAATGGCTAAAGATCCACCGAGACCTAAAGCAATCGTGAATTCGAGACTTCCGTTTTCAATCAGGCCATAACGCATCTGCTGCGGCAAGACAAAACGGTTCTTGTCGTCAAGCTTAGAGTGTGTAGATCCGTTAAAAAAGAAGTGACTCATACCCATCAATCAATCATTTTTTCCACTTATTTCCACATGCTATCACTGCTTTCCAAAATGAGCAACTTTTTTGTCGATAAAACCGATGAAAACTCACCAACAAATTTCATAACTCTCTAAAAATCAACGATTATATAAAAGTGGAAATCTGTGGAAATATTGTTCACAAAGCCCACAAACTTCCAAAAGATTTAAGGAGTAGGGAACAGCAATTCCATGATTTTTGAAGATGTGAACCTATCCCATTAAAACTTTTCGCCGAGTTTTTGGATTATTTTGGCCGAGTTTTGGCCCAAAAGAACCGAAAACTCGGCTGAAACTTTTTAACTCACCTTACGCACGCAGAATGAGAGGAGAATGCTTTTATTTTGATTTTCAGTGGCTTATAAAAAGCACAATCCTATTCTTGAATAGGATGAGCATTTTTTAAGCCACTGAGGATCAAAAGAATACACTT
>Ga0075163_10000376_pt1 | contig 57222 bp, 37 predicted proteins | sample JI1023141ADNA_FD_71478 | JGI IMG/M metagenome (GOLD analysis project Ga0075163, IMG submission 71478) | Wastewater effluent complex algal communities from Wisconsin, to seasonally profile nutrient transformation and Carbon sequestration -... | ecosystem: Engineered > WWTP > Effluent > Algae... | reverse complement strand
CCCGAGATCAATGGGCCGAGCTGTCCGGCGGCCCGACGCTCGCACGAGTTGGTGCTGGCGACGCGGAGCCGCGCAGCCGTTCTCGGCGGTACGCGACCACTTCGCTCGCTCGCTCAATGCCCGCGAAGCGTTGCTGCGGCCGACCCGACCAGCGTGGAGCCTGCCTTCTGGCAGCGGCAGCGGCGCCTCGAATTCCTCCGTCACCGACTCGAAGAGCGGCTCCTTGATCGACCCAAGGGCACGAGGCTCTCTTTCCTCTTCGCCCGAGACCGCGTGTCATCACGTGCTGCCGTCGAGGACCTCCCGGACCTTCCGCAGCAAGGTGACTCGCGTGATCGGCTTCGCCAGGAAGTTGACGTCCGAGTCGATCACGCCGTGGTGAACGATCGCTTTGTCCGCGTAACCGGACATGAACAGGACCTTGATGTCGGGACGCTGCAGCGCGAGGCGGTCGGCGAGCTGGCGTCCGCTCAGTCGGGGCATGATGACATCGGTCAGCAGCAGGTGGATCGTGGCGCGGTGCTGCTCGGAGACCAGCAGCGCCTCCCCGGCGTTCGCCGCCGAGAGGACGTGATACCCGGCCTGTATCAAGAGCCCAGCGAGCAGCCTCCTCAGCTGATCCTCGTCCTCGACCAGGAGGATCGTCTCCTGGCCGCCTTCGACGGTGACCTTCGGAACGCGCTCGACGTCGACGACGGCGTCGGTGGCGCTCGGAAAGTACAGCTTGAACGTCGTGCCCCTCCCCACCTCGCTGTAGAGCCAGATGCTCCCGCGGCTCTGTTTGACGATGCCGTGGATGGTGGCCAGGCCCAGGCCGGTGCCGCGGCCGGATAGCTTCGTGGTGAAGAACGGCTCGAAGATGCGGGCCTGGGTCGCCGCGTCCATGCCGGTTCCGTTGTCGCTCACCGCGAGCATCACGTGAGGCCCGGGGACGACTTCGGGGTGCGAGCCCGCATAGTCGGCGTCGAGTTCGACATCTTGTGTCTCGATCGTCAGCATCCCACCCTGAGGCATTGCATCGCGCGCGTTCACCGCGAGATTCAGCAGAATCTGCTCGATCTGAGTCGGGTCGACCTTGGTGGGAACACGTGCCGCGGTAGCAGCGACCATCAGCTCGATATCCTCGCCCAGCAGGCGGCGGAGCATGGGCTCCATGCGACGTACGATCGTATCGAGGATCACCACACGTGGTTCCAGCATCTGGCGACGGCTGAAGGCGAGGAGCTGGGAGGTAAGCCGCTCAGCGCGCTCGCCGGCGGTGAGGATCTCCTGGAGGTCGTCGCGCATGGGATCGCCCTCGCGCAGGTTGCCGATCAGCAACGCGCTGTAGCAGTTGATCACGGTCAGGATGTTGTTGAAGTCGTGCGCGACGCCACCTGCGAGGTGGCCGACCGCCTCCATCTTCTCGGCCTCGCGAATCCGCGCCTCCGCGCGCCCGATCGATCGAAACAGCAGGCTGTTGCGGACCGCGAGGGCGGCATGGCCAGCGAGACTCTCCGCCACCGTCAGCTCGATCTCGTCGAATGGCGCGTGCTGCCCGTCGCGCGCCAGAGTGAGGACGCCGAGGAGCTCGCCGTCCGCGACCAGCGGCACGGAGATGACGCTCCTGAACCCCAGCTTCTCGATCATGTTTGCGAAGCTGGGTGCCATTCGGGCGAGATGCTTGGCCTCGATGGATGGCAGGAAGACCGTCTTTCCGGTGAGGGCGACGGTCCCGCTGATCCCCTCACCGACCTTCTGTGACGCTGCCGCCAGCAGCCCGAGGAACAGCTGCGAGACCTCCGGATCCGGGTGGTGCACTGCGCCGTCAGGGCTGAACTTCGAGCGATCGGGCGTCAGAAGACGGACGCTGCACAGGCAAGCGAGGATCTCGGCGACCCGACGAACCACGGTGTCAAAGAGGCGGTCGGGTGCCTCGATGGAGGCAGCAAAAGCTCGAGTGGCATCCGCGCACGCGCGGAGTTGGTCGGTCTGACGCTTCCAGGCGACGATGAGGCGGGAGGTGGCCAGGGCAAGCGCGGCATGGTCTGCCAGGTTTCGGAGCCGCTGGGTCTCCAGCGCATCGATCGGAGCCGCGCCGGCGCCATGACGAGCCAGGTACACCGCGCCGATGACCTCGCCGTATGCCCGCAAGGGCACGGCGAGGAAGCCGCCGAACTCCACCGCGAGCAGCGCGTCCACATCCTCGACCCGATCGACGCGCTCACGCAACTGCTCGGGCGTGAATCGTGGAATGAGCGTCGGCTCGACGCTGTCCAGGCCCAGCAGGCGGCCAGACTCCGAGTCCAGGCGCACTGGCTTGTCCAGGATGAGGCGCGTCAACACCTCGCCAGCGACCGGGTCGGCATCATGCACAGCGATGGGCTCGAGCCAGACCCGGTCCGCCGAGATCAGTCCGACTGCGCAGAATCCGTCGACCAGCTCGGCCAGCTGTCGGGCGATCACCTCGAGCAGCCGCGGGTGCTCGCTCGTCGCTCCCGCGAGGTCACGCAACGTAGCATGGATGGCATCGTCGGCTTCCACTGTTCCGTCCGCGGCCCACTGTATGCCCTGCCGGGAATCGTGTCAACCCATACACGCACTCTGGGCTTGATCCGCTCCCGCGATAGGCGGCGCATAAGTCGACCACGCGGTGCTCCGTCCAGGAGTGCCAGATACGCAGAGCAAGAACATTGTAAAGGGTGGCGGCTTCGACCGCGGCGCAGGCCCCGAGCACTCCGGCCAGCGACCAAGGTCTCGCCGCCGCCGCGCCGTCCGACCTGATCACCCCGGATGCCCTCGAGATGCTCATTCGTGCCACCCGCGGCATCCCAGATTCATCAGCCACATCCTCCGGATCTCCCTCATCCTCGCCGACGAGCGCGGCCAGAGCTCCATCGACCCGGGGATCGTCAACGCCGCGACCATTCTCCTTCACCTCGATAGCAGGCGACGCGACGCGCGGCGACACACAACCCGGTCCAGTGGCCCGATCCGAAGACCAGGCCGGCAAATCTGTTCCGAAGGCCAGGTCCTACAGGCACCGAGACAGGGGTTGAAGTCGCCCAGATCCGGCCCGGTGGCTGTCGACCTTGCGCCGCCTGGAGGCCCTTGGACGGGCACATGCGCCGCCGCGAGATCCCCGGTCTTGGCCCGATCGTGAAACCCTCGAATTTTCGTCGACGTCGGTACTTTCCTCGATGCTGTGCAATTCGAGATCGACCCCGCCGGCCTCGAGTCGATCGCGGTCAAGGTCTCGGTCAACGAGCTGGAGTGCAAGCTCGACAATAACGAGGCCGTGCTGCAGGGCCCGTTCTGCGAGTGAGCGGGCCCTGACCGGGGAGGACCGGCGGCCGTGTGGGCCGGTCCGAAGCGCTCGTATCCGAGTCGCACCGGCCAGAGCTGGGTCGGACCGACCCGGGGCCGGCCGGTCGATCCGCCGTGCCGCCCCGGTTCTCTGATAGAGTGACGCCATGCGCGACGCGGGTCCGGGTCTCGTGGTGCTGTATCGCTGGCGGCTGCATCCCGGGGCGGAGGCCTCGTTCACGGCGGCGTGGTCGCGGGTGACGCAGCTCCTGCGCGAGCGCGGCTCGCTGGGGGCGCGCCTGCATCGCGGCGCGGACGGGGTCTGGTACAGCTATGCGCAGTGGCCGGGCGCCGACGTGCGCGCGGCGGCGTTCGCCGCGGGCCCGCTCGACGCCGCGGCCGCCGAGCAGATGCACGCCGCGATCGCCGAGCGCTTCCCGGAGCTGTTGCTCGAGCCGGTGGTCGATATGCTGCGCGCGGCGGACGAGCTCGGGGCGCCGACGGCGGGCGCAGGGGACGGCCTGTCGGCGGCGGAGCGCGGCGATGAGGCAGACGTTCGGGTCGGGGGATCGGGAGCGGTCACCAGCAGATCGACGTGAACGGGTTATACTGGCAGATGGCGTCGTCGCAGTCGGTGTAGCCGTCCGCGTCGTCGTCGTCGCCGTTGCTGCACGCGTCCTCGCTCCACTCGAGCGGGCCGCAGACGGTCACGGCCGGGCTCATCAGGCACGCCCAGTCGTCGCAGTCGATGGCGCCGTCGCCGTCGTCGTCGAGCCCGTTGGCGCACTCCTCGTCGGTCGACTCGCCGTTGCACACGGTGACGGAGGGGTTGGCATAGCAGAACAGGTCGTTGCAGTCCGCGAGGTCGTCGCCGTCGTCGTCCTCACCGTTCGAGCACAGGGCATTCGACGACTCGACCCAGTCCAGTACCGGGACGCACTCGATTTCGGTGCAATCCACCGCATGTCCCGCGCCGCAGCCAAAGTTCCCGGACGGGCAGGGCACGATGGTGTCGCAGGAGACGCCGGCGGGCCAGCAGCCGGGCGCCAGGCCGTGTTGCCCGAAGCACCAGACCGGGAACTCCGGGTCGCTGCATTTGCCACCCCCGCCACCGGTCTCGTCGTCGCCGGTCTCGGCGCCCTCGTCGGCGCTCTCGTCGGCGCCCTCGTCGGCGCCCTCGGTGTCGTCGTCCGCACCGCCCGTGGTGACCGGCGGGGGCTCGGGGGCGGGGCCGCAGAAGCAGGTCGCGCGGCCGCTGTCGCCGATGTCGCACCCGAGGCTGACCTGGTCCATGCCGCAGGCGGCCTGGCAGTCGATCTTTCGCAGCTTCTCGCCGTCCTCGTCGCAGTATTGCAGCACCTCGTCGCCGAGGCAGCGGGTGTCGGCGTCCGAGCAGAACGACTCGGCCCCGGACGACGAGCTCGACGCTCCCGTGTCCTCGCCCGTCTCGCTCCCGCCGTCGACCCCGGTGATCGGCGCGCACGTGAAGCCCTCGCAGCTGTCATCGCGGTCGCCGCTGCTGCACGCACATACGACGACCAGCGCCATGGAGATCCATCTGAACATATACCGTCTACCCTTCGCCAATGGATGGCATCGATCTCGGCGACCGCCCCGGTGCACGCGACTCGTGCACCCCGCGGTCTGCGTGCTCAGTGCGGCGACGCGACGAGGCGATCACCCCCTTTCGGTCGATCGTTCGGTGCGCGTGGCCTCCTGGCCGGGCGTCGTTCACCGAACCATCAGACGGGTCGCGTGCGCGGCTCGAGGACGATGTCGAGCCCGGTCACGGCCCAGCGGGCGGCTCGCGGCGGCGAGACGGGCGGGCGGGCCGGCTCCGGCTCGCCCTCGCCGCGCCGGGCTGCCGGGTCGTCCGTCTCCCAGGCGCGCAAGTCGACCGCCATGTCCGCCACCACGCAGACGAGCGTGGCCCGCCGCGGACCCGCGTCGAGCGCCAGCCCCTCGGGCCAGTCGAGCCGGACGCCCTCCACGCCGGTGAGGCCCGGCTCGCCGAGCCAGTAGGTCTCGCCGGGCGCGAGCTCGACGCCGGTCGGCTGCGAGCGGCTCAGCAGCCGCACGCGCCCGCCGGGCCCCGCGAGCAGGACGCTGACGTGGAGGGTGAGGCCGCCCGGGTTGGTCGCGCGCACCGTCACGCGGGTGCGCCGGCGCAGGCACGCGCCGGCCGCGAGCGGTCGCCGCTCGCCGTCGACGACGTACCACGCGAGCTCGACGGGCTGCAGCCCCGGGTCGAGCGGGGCGGGCGAACGGAGCCGGCGCAGGGCGTCGACCTGCGCCTGCGCGCCGAGCTGCGCGCACAGCCCGAGCAACGCCGTGTCGAGGTCCGCGTCGTGGACGATCGGTTGCGGAGATCCGAGCGGCAGGCCGTGGCCGTCGAGGGCCACGAGCCCGTCCGCGCGTTCGACGACGCGCGCGCTCGCCTCGTCGTCCGCGAGCGCGAGGCCCAGGCGCCCCGTGTTGGTGAGCGCCGCGGCGACCGCGGGGCGCCACGCCTCGCGCACCGCGAGCGCGACCAGGGCCCACGGGGTCGCCCAGGCGATCGGTCGCGCGGTCGAGCCGTCGGGCAGCGCCGCGTCGGGCGGCTCGCTGCGCACCTCGGCGAGGTGGCTGTGCACGGCGGTCACCTCGAGGCGCGCGAGCGCGCCGACCAGGCGCTCCGCCGCGCCGCCGCGCAGGCTTCGTTCGGGCACCGCCAGCGGTAGCGCGGCGAAGCGGTCGCCGACCTGCATGCCGGTCATCGCGCCGCCGACGAGGAAGTGGCGCGCGCCCGCGGTCAGGACCGCGGTGGTCCCGAATTCGCAGCGCTCGTCGCTGCTGAACAGGAAGCGCCGCGCAGGGCCGAGGACGACCGGATGTTGCGCCGTCTGGCGGGCGCCGACGACCGCGCGAAGGCGGCGGGCCAGGTCCTCCCACACGACCTCGGCGTGCCCGCAGGCGGCGAGCTCGGCGACGAGGGCGCGGGTCAGCAGGCCGCCGCGGGTGGCCTCGCCGCGGTCCTCGAAGGCGCGCTGGTGCGGTGAACAGGCGAGGAGACGGACCGCGAGCGGGTTGCACTCCGGGTCGCGGCGCTCGAGCGCGTAGCCCTCCGCGCGCAGGGTTGCGAGGCAGCGCTCGAGGTCGACGGTCCACGGGACGGGGAGCCCGCGCTCGCCCGGGAGCGGCGGGCCCCCGCGCACGGCCCCGGTCGCGTGGCAGCAGTCGAGGATGACGGAGACGTTGTCGGTTCTCGCGGTCAGCCCGGCCAGCTTCGTCGCCAGCTCGGCGCCGAGGATCCCACGAAAGTCGTTGGCCCGGGTCGCCCGCAGGTCCCACGGTGAGATGCCCTGATAGTGGCGGGGGACGACGGCGAGCGTCGGGTCCCTGCGCGGGAGGTCGACCCACCAGCCGTGGCCCGAGTAATACACGACCACCGCGTCGCCGGCGGTGGTGCGGGCGATCAGCGCGTCGATGCCCGCGAGGATGCTGGCGCGGGTGGCCGCCTCGTCGCGCAATGTCGTGACTTCGGTGAATCGATAGCGCTCGAGCAGCGCGGCCATCGCGTCGAGGTCCGCGTGGACCCCGACGAGGCCGTCGGTCTGGCAGCCGATCAGCAGCGCGCGGCGCATGTCGGCTTCAGCGCGGGCGAAAGTTGGCGAGCAGGAAGTCGTCGCCCGGCTTGCCGCCCTTGGTGATCCGCACGGTCACCGTGGTGATCTTCGCCCCCTGCGTCCCGCCGTCCGGGGTGGCGCCGAAGGTCACTCCCAGCTCGCCCGCCTCGGAGAAGACCGGTGATATCGCGTCGGCGCCCTCGCGGGTCCATCGCTCGCCGGTCCGGGTCCCGAAGGTCGAGGACGCCTCGATGGCGAGGGTCCCCCCGCTCGCGCTGGTCGAGCCGAGCAGGCGGATCTGCAGGCTGCCGTCCTCGGGCAGGTCGACGGCGAGCGTGCGGCCTTCGATCTCGACCTTGCGGTCGGTGGCCGAGCCGTCGGCGTTGCGCAGGCCGAGGGCGCCGAGCTCGAGCTGGTCGCCGGCGATCTGCGGGGTGGCTGTCAATTGGAGGGTCGTCATGTTGGGCTCCTGATGGTTATTCGTCGCGCTTCGCCTGCGCCGGAGATCCGGCGAGGAATTCATCGAGCGCGCGGACCTGATCGAGCAGGCCGCGGTCACGGTACTGCGCCTGCGCGGCGTGGACCAGCGCGGCGACCCGCCCGGAGTCGGCGCCGCGCTGGCGCTCGACCCTCGCCAGGTCGACGAGCATGTCGGCCCGCGCCGGCGCGTTCGCGGCGGTCGCGTCGAGGCCCGCGGTGAACAGCGCGGCGGCGTCGTCCGCCCGTCCGCGGACGGCGGCGAGGCGACCGCGCAGCCACAGGAGCTGGCCGGTCGCGTCACAGCCATCACCGGTGACCTCGGTGAGCGCGGCGTCGGCGGCCGCCGCCGCGTCCCCGGCGTCATCGAGCCGTCCGCGCTGCTCGGCGAGCGCGCCGCGGTAGACGTGGACGAGCGCCTGCTGGCAGGCGGCCTCGGGTCCGGCGATCCTTCGATAGGCGGCGGCGGCCCGGCGCAGCAGGGCGTCGGCGTCGGAGGCGTCCTGCAGCAGCGCGACGCCGGCGAGCATGAAGTCCGCGTCGGCGCGGGCCTCGGCCGGGCCGTCGCCGCCGGCGGCCGCGACGGCCGCGCGCGCGTGATCGCGGGCGAGGCCGAGGGCGCCGCGATCCTGGTGGATCGCGGCGAGCAGCGTGTGGTCGATCGCCACCTCGGCCGAGCGCGCGCCGTGATGGCGGGTGTCGAGCTGCAGCGCGCGGCGGGCGGCCTCCAGCGCGCCCTCGAGGTCGGACATCCCGCGCAGCTCGATGGCGATGTTGCGGAGGTCGACGGCGAGGGCAGGGTGGTCCGGGCCGAGCAGCGCGAGCTCGAGCCGCAGCGCCTCGCGGTAGTCGTGCAGCGCCGCGGCAGGCTGGAGGTCGTCGGAGTGGGCGCGCCCGCGGTCGAGCAGCGAGGCGGCCAGCTCGCGGCGCAGGTCGGCGTGCTGCGCCAGCGCCGTCCAGCGCGCGAGGGCCTCGCTGTGGGCCTGGACCGCCTCGTCGTAGCGGCGGCCGTGGTAGCGCAGCAGGCCGCGCATGTCGGCGTGCTCGGCCCACGCATAGTCGACGCCGAAGCGGGTCAGCGGCAGGCCGCCCTGCTCGTCGGCGGGCAGCGCCGCGAGCGTCGCGGCGGCGTGCTGGAGGTGCCCGTCCGCGCTCTCGGGCAGGTGCCCGGCGAGCAACGCCAGGCGCACCAGCTCGTGCTCGGCGCGCACCTGCAGCGCGAGGTCCTGCGCCAGCCCGGCCTCCGCGGACGCGGCCTCGAGCGCGGCGGCGGACGCCTCGCCGCGCCCGCGCAGGCGCTCGAGCTCGCCGAGCACGAGGTGCGCGCGCGCCAGCGCCGGGCGGTGGCCGCTCGCGTCGGCCGCGACGACGGCCCGCCGGGCGTGCTCGACGGCCGCGAAGTAGTCGCCGAGCATGCGCTCGGCGTGGGCCTCGGCGAGCGCTGCGTCGACCGCGTGCACGCGCATGCGGGTGTCCGGGTCGCGCGGGGCGACGACGCGGCCGAGGCCCTCGTCGAGGCAGTTCGCGGGGGGCGGCAGCTCGGCGACCGCGGCCGGGAGCTTGCCGTCGAGCGCGGGGTCGCCGGCGCGGGCGAGCAGCGCCGCGAGCCGGGCCCGCTCGCCCGCGAGGCACTCCTGGCGCCGGGCGAGCAGGGTCTCCGGCGCGCGCGCCAGCGTGTAGGTGTCGACGCAGGCCAGGCGGTGGCTGGTCCGCCACGCCGCGAGCCAGCGATCGATCGCCGGCGCGGCGCTCGCGGGCGCGTCGGCCCGCAGCGCGTCGACGCCGTCGGCCTGCGCGGCGCAGATGGCCGCGCGGTCGGGCTCGCGCAGGCCGGCCGCGACCGCGAGGCCGCCGAGCAGGCCCCCGCCGAGCAGCAGCCCGGCGCGCCGGTAGCCGCGACGGCGGTCGCGGGTCAGCTCGTGCAGCAGCGCGGCCATGTCGGGGAAGCGGTCGGCGGGGCGGTACGCGAGGCCGCGGAGCACGGCGGCGATCAGCCAGCCCGGGACGTCGGAGGCCGGCGGGCGCGGGATGGTCGCGGCGCCCGCGGTCGCGGCGAGCTGCTGGCCGGTCGAGACCGCGTCGCCGAACGGCGTCGTGCCCCACAGCGCCTCGTGGAGGGCCACGCACAGGCTGAATTGATCGCTGCGGTGGTCGAGGTCGGTGCTGCTGAATTGTTCGGGCGCGGCGTAGCGCGCGGTGCCGACCAGCGCGACGGTGCTGCTGACGCCCTGGCCGCGCAGGTGCGCGGCGGCCTGCGTCCCGGGGACGACCGGGCGGCGGTCGTGTGTGGCGAGCCCGAAGTCGAGGACGCGCACGCGGCCGCGCGGGTCGACGACCGCGTTCTGGGGCTTGAAGTCGCGGTGGATCAGGCCCGCGAGGTGGATCGACGCCAGCCCGCGGGCGGCGTCGACGAACTTGGCGAGGACCTCGCGCCAGCCGAGCGCGCCGCGCTCGCGACGGTAGCGCAGCCACGCGTGCAGGTCCGGGCCAGCGACGAACTGCATGGCGATCCACGGCTGGCGCTTGTAAAAGCCGGCCGAGTAGACGCGCACGACGTGGTCGCCCTCGACGCTGGCGAGCGCCTGCGCCTCGCGTTGCAGCCGCAGGTCGGCCGCGCTGCCGGCCCCCGCCTCACCGGCCTGGCGCAGCAGCTTGAGCGCGACCGGGATCATCAGGGCCGGGTCGTAGGCCTCGAACACCACGCCCATGCCGCCGCGGCCGAGCTCGCGGCGGACGATGTAGCGGTCGACCTTGACGTCGACCTGCTTGCCGAAGCGCTCGGCGCGGAAGCGGCTGTGGGCCAGCGCGTCGGCCAGCTCGTCGGCGGCGTCCTCGTCGAGCACAGGCATCACCCGGCGCAGCTCGTCGCGCTCGGTCGATCCGCCGGTGTCACCCATGGCGCGGGGGCTCCCTGTGGCTGCGCAGCTTCGGCATGCCCACCTGTTGTGCGATCGGGACGCCCCGGAGATCCGGACGAAATGATCGGTCGATCATGGCGCCGGGCGGCGCATGCTCAGCCCGGCCCGTCCCGGTCGTCCCCGAGCGCCGTCGCGCGCTGCCTGAGCGCCGAGAACCACGTCTCGAGCTCCGCCGTGGCCACGTTGTTCGCGCCGTGATCCTGACGATAGCGGGCGATCAGGGCCTCGAGCTTCTCCTTGCCGCGCCGCAGGCGGTGCTTGACCTGCGGCAGCGTCGCGCCGGTCAGCTCGGCGACCTCGGGCGCCGACAGCTCCTCCCAGTTGTAGAGCTCGAGCGCGAGCTGCTCCTCGGCCGGCAGCTCGCGCAGCGCCTGGTACAGCAGCTTGGCGTCGCTGCGCAGCAGGCCCATCGTGCTCGCGGCCTTCGAGACGCTCATCTCGTCGGCCTCGAAGCTCTCGAAGCGGCCGCGCTCGCGGAAATAGCGATAGACGCGGCGGCTGGCGATGCAGTTGAGAAACCCGCGAAACTTCACGCCCTCGCGGATCCTGTGCTTGCCCTCGACGAGGCCGAGCAGCGTGTCCTGGACGATCTCGTCGACGACGGCGGGGTTGTCGATCTTGCGGCGGACGAAGCTCCGCAGCGCGGTGAAGTGGCGGCCGGTCAGGGCCTCGCCGGCCTCGCGGTCGCCGGCGCACCAGCGCGCCAGGAGGTCCGGGTCCGGGAGGGTCTCGTAGTCCATGGCCTCGTCCGGCGCCGTCCCCGGCGTCGTCAAAAATTCCCTTAACAGGTTTCCAGCGCCGTCACAAGGGGCCCAGCAGCACGGTCCTGCGCCTGTGTGACGGGTCCTGCGTCGGCGGCGGGAACAGCAGGGGGACGTCCTCGTCGCGCTCGTCGAGCTTGGCGAGCGCCGTGTTGAACGCGACCTCGACCGACTTGCCGAAGCCCAGCGCCTCATAGAACGTGGTTGCAAAGGCGATCGCCGCCTCGTCCTCGATCGCGTCGCTCATCCCGACCGCCAGATCGATCACCGGTGGGATGTCCCGGGCGAGCGCGGCGGACTCGCAGGCGTTGATCACGACCAGCCGCAGGCCCTCGGCCAGCGACTCGAGCAGCCTGAGGAGCTTGCGCTTGGGGACCTCGCTCGCGCCCCCGGGGCCCGCCTCGAACACGAGCGAGCCGTCGGCCTGGCCGTGCGAGCTGATGTGCAGCACGTGCGGCCGGTGCTCCATCATCGCCGTGCAAAGGTCGTCGAAGCTCGCCGCCTGGACCTGCACGAATTTGAAGCGGTCGCGCTGGCTCGTGCCGCGCATCCGGGCGATGACCTGCGCGAGCTCCCGGTCCACGCGCAGCCGCCGGTGGGTGTCCGGGCTGGCCGAGACCATCAGGACGGTGAGCTGCGCGGGCGACGATCCGGGTCGTGTGATGTTGGCGAAGCGGGCGCGTCCCCGCTCGATGTCGGCCTTGCGTTGAGGTCGCACCGCGATCAACCGGGCCCAGAACTCCGGGTTCGCAAGGAAGCCGTCGCGCTCGAGGATGTCCGCGACATCCTCGAACAGCTGGACCGGCGCGAGGTTGGGCTGGATCCGGCCGACGAGGTCCTCGCCGCCCGGGAGCCGGCGCAGCCATCGTCGCAGCTCCTCGGCGCTGAACAGGGAGGCGAGGAACTTCGCGGAGGTGGCATCGGCGTCCATGGCGAGGGCGACCATCTTGCCAGTCGCCGATGCGGCCGGCAATCGCGGGTCGCGGCCCCTGGTAGCGAACGCGGGAGAGCGATAGATTGACCCGTCATGTCGATGCTCGAGCGCCTCGAGGACTTCCTGAGCGAGCGTTTCAGCGAGAAGGAGCTGCGCCGCCTGATCGGCGCGTACGCTCCCACCCTCGAGCCCACATTGCCCGCGGGCTCCGCGAGCCCCGCGGAGGTGGTCAACGCCGCGGTCGCGGCCCTGGACCGCAACGGCCTGGTGCTCGACGCGCTGTTCGAGCGGCTCCGGCTGCTGCGCCCGACGCTGCGCGACGAGGTGCGACAGCTCGCGGCCGTGTTCACGCTGCTCGCCGGTCGACCGGCGCTCCAGGTGGTCGCGCCGCTGCTGGTGCCGGGCGACCGCGACGAGGACATCCCGATCCTCGCCGGGCTCCTCCGCGCCGACGGCCTGGCCGAGGACGACGCGCTCGAGCTCGCGGAGCTGCTGCTGGAGGCGTTCCCGGGCCCGATCGCGCGCGCCGACGCGGTCGGGCTGACGATCGCGCCGGACCTGCTCGACCCGTACGCTGCCGGGGTCGCGCTCCGCTGGCCTCCGCTGTCTGTAGATATCCGCCTGCAGCCGGGCCTGAGCCCGCCGATCACGGCCGGCGCGCCGGCCCTGCTCTCCGCGCGACCGGGTCAGGTCGTCCACGCGTCGATCCGCTGCCGCGTCGACATCGACGTCACCGTCATCAACGTGACCCACCGCCAGGGCGAGGCGCCGGTCCGCTGCCGACTCCCCGCGATCGCGGCGGACCCCGGGCGGTGGGCCGCGCAGCTCGCCATGGACGAGACGTGGGGGGTCGAGCAGTTCCTCTTCCATGTCCGGCCGCGCCTGCGCGAGCTCGGCGCCCGCATCGCGCCGGCCGGCGCGGTGATGGTGGATCCGCGGCAGTGCTTCGCGCAGGAGCAGGCCCGGGTCCTCGGCGAGCTCGGGCCCGGCTGGCTGGTCGAGCTGCTCGTCGACCACCTCCCCGCGACCCGATCCCTCGCGTAGCCCCGCCAGCGCAGGACCTCAGGGCGCGCCCAGCCGCAGGAACGGCGCGCCGTGGAGCTCGTACGTGGCCCAGTGGCCGACGAACAGCCCCGGGAGCCGCGGCCCGCACTCCGCCATCGCCCGCTGCGCGGCGCGCAGCGCATCGATCGCGTAGCCGCGAGCGAGGCCGGCATAAAAATGGTGGGCGAACAGGGCGCAGTGGTCCGCGCTCGCCCGCATGCGGCTCGAGACGACCGAGCGGGCGCCGGCGATGCGAAACGACGCGGTCAGGCCCTCCCACGCGTCCGCGAGGTCGCCGAGGTGGTCCTGGGCGCTGTCGCAGGCGTTGAGCACGACGAGCGCGACGTCCTCCAGGGCCAGCTCGCGGGCGAGGCTCGCGGTCAGCGGCGGCGCTCCGGGCCCGAGGCGGATCCGCTCGTCGCGCCGGGGACCGTCGTTGTGGCCGCCGATGTGCAGCACGCGGGCCGCCCGCGCGGCCGCCCGCGCGGCCTCCGGCGTGCACGCACCGCCGGCGTGGACCTGGGCCCCGCGCTCGCGCAGCACGGCGAGCTCGCGGGCGCCGCCCTCGGGGCCCGGTGCGTCGGGGCGGGCCGCCGCGCCGTCCGCCTCGACCTCCGGCAACAGCGCGACGATCGGCCCGATCGCCTGGCGGACCGGGGCGAGCGCCGCGACGGCGTCGCGCATGCAGGGGTGAAACGACAGCCCGACCGTCTCCCCGAGCGGGGCCCCGTCGACGACCAGCGCGGCGAACGGGACCTCGTCGAGGCGCTCGTCGCGGACGACGCAGATGTGCCGCGGCGCCCCCCACCGGCCGCGCGCGGCCGACAGCAGGGCGTCGAGGCCGAGGGACTCGCTGACCTCGGCGGCGCGCCGCGTGAGCCCCGGGGTCCACGCGCTGGTGCTGCGCAGCGCCCGGAGCAGGCGACGCGAGCGCTCCGACCAGCGCTCGTCGGACAGCGGCGTGGCCTGCACGATCACGCCCGCCGGCGCGACCGCGGCGAGGACCGCGAGGTCGTCGATCCGCAGGGCGCAGAGGATCCAGACGTCCGCCGGCAGGGCGCGCTGATAGGCCTCGACGGGCTCGGGGCGGTGGCGCGGCCCGAGCTCGTCGCCGCCGGTGAGCAGCTCGTCGCAGAAGTGACAGCGCGCGAGCTCGAGGGTGTCGAGCAGGCCGAGCTGCGCCCCCTCGACGCCGCGACGCAGGCGCTCGAGGTGCTCGGCGAGCGCGAAGTTCACGATCTCGCGATACTGACGGAGGACCGCCCGGCGCTCGCGCGACTCGCCGCGCAGGCCGCGGACCTCGTGCAGCCCGCGCAGGGCCTGCATCGTCAGCACGGCAGCGCCGTCGCCGCGCCGCCGTGCCAGGCGCTCGCGGGCCGCCGCGAGCCAGACCTCCGCGAGCTGGGCCCGCTCCATGGCCCGGTCCAGCAGCGGCTCGACCTCCGGGTCGTCCGGCGCGATCGCCCCGAGCGACGCGCCGCGCAGCAGGTCGAGCACCGACGCCTGATGGGGGTCGCCCACGCCCGCGCCCGCCCGCGCCAGCGACTCCGCCTGCTCGTACACCCACAGCGCCGGCGCGTCGGCTCGCCGCGTCCACCGCAGCAGCTCCGCCAGCGACCCCACCGGCGGCGAGGCGGCGTCCCACCACGGACCGCGTCCCGCCCCCCGGAGCCGCGCGAGCAGCTCGAGCTCCGCGCCCGCCCCCGCGTCGACGAGCCGCCGCAGCGCGGCCGCGACGCTCGCCCACGTCGCGTCGTCCAGCGCCTCGAGCCCGACGTCGAGGAGCATCAGCCCGGTGTCGACCTCGGCCGCCCGTGCGTGCCCGAATCCCGGGAGCCGGCGCCACGCGGTGAGCATGTGCGCGAGCGCGCGGTCGCGTCGGCCGACCCGCAGCTCGAGGCGCGCGCTCAGGACGTCGCAGAGGTGCTCGAGCCGCGGCGGGTCGTCGGCGCGCGGGGCCTCGGCCCGGATGCGGGCCACGCAGGCCGCGGCGCGCTCGGGCGCGGGCGTGCTCATGTAGCGCTCGAACAGCGCGCGGTCGAACGCGACGCGCGCGGCGGACGGGCAGCCCGGGGCGACGCGCGCGGCCCGGTCCGCGACGGCCGCGAGCTGGACCATCGAGACGTCGAGCAGGCGGCTGCACGCCTCGAGCACGCCACCGGCGAGCTCGGCGCTGGTGTCGCGGTCGACCGTGACGCCGCAGACCTCGGACCACAGCGCGTCGGCGTGCGCCTGGACGACGTTCGCGGGCAGGCCCGTGAACATGGCCGCCTCGAGCTCGACGAGGCGCAGCCACAGCGCAAAGCCCGGATCGCCGGCCTCGGCGACGTCTTCGACCAGCGCGTCGATGGCGACCTGCGTGCGCGCGGCGTCGCCGAGGTGGATCGTCGCGCGCGCGCGCACGAGCAGCAGCCACAGGCGCGCGTCCGTGCGGTCGACCCGGGGCGACGCCGCGTCGACCGCCGCGAGCGCCCGCTCCGCGCAGGCGACCGTGGCGGCGAAGTCACCGGCGGCGAAGGCCGCGAGCGCCGCGTCGACGAGCGACTGCAGCGCCGCGATGTCCGCCAGCCACGTGGTCACGGCAGCACCGACCGCTCGCAGGCCTGCTCCGCCGCCTGCGTCAGCGCGCCGTCACCGTCCTGGTCGCAGTGCAGGGCGGCCCACTCGGCGCCCGACAGCGCGGGCGAGCCGTCGCGCAGGCGAACCGCCCGCTCGCGCTCGGCGCAGCGCTTCTCGCTGCTGCTGCCGAGCTCCCGGTCGAGGTCCTCGTCGCAGACGCAGCGGCTCCACTCCGACTCGTCGACCCCGCCGCCGTCGCGGTCGCAGGGCGCCAGCAGCACGCGGCGCGTGGAGCCGCGGTACTTGCCGACGGTGTAGTCGGTCCACGGCCGCGCCCTGGCCCGACTCTCGGCCGGCCTCGACCGGACCAGCGGCTGCCCGAGGACGCCGTGATGCACCCCGATCTCGCCCGCGTCGGCGATCCGCGTCACGGGCTCGGCGGTCTTGACCGCGACCGCCGGGAAGCCGCCCTGGCGCGGCGGCGCGAAGTCTCGCAGCGAGCTGAACGCGACGGCCTCGAACTGCAGCGAACCATCCGCCCCCGTCGCCACCGACATGAACGGCGACTTCGGCTGCACGCCGGCGATCGATCCATCGGGCCGGACCTGGGCCACGGACGGCGTGAGCTGTTCGAATCCCTCCGCCCTGGGCGCCGCGCTCGACGCCTTGAGCTCGAGCGAGACGACGCGCAGCTCGCTCGCCCCGGGTCGCCCGGCGCGCACCGCCAGGATGTGCTGCCGGGTCAGCGCCGCGTCGACCTCGCGCGCGACCTCCGGGGCGAGGTCGACGTGCTTCACGCGGCGCAGGCGCGAGACCCCGGCCGAGATTGCGCCGGTCCCGATCTCCCCGAGCGCCTTGAACGCCTCCATGCTGGACTTCGCGTCCGGCGTCGCAGCCTCGACCTTCACGTCGCGCAGCGCCGCCCAGTCCCCGCCGGCCAGCCGCTCACGGGCGCCCGTGATGTCCATCGGCGGGGGTCCGCGCGGCGCCGCGGTCACCCCGTCGGTCGCCGTCGCCGAACCGCTCTTCGCCGCCCCGGTCGCCCCCTTCGCCGCGCCGGCACCCCCGACCGCGCCGTCGACGTCGACCACGTAGGTCACGTGGACCGCGTCGGCGTCGCCCTTCCTGGCCGCGCTCAGCAGCCGCGGGCTCGCGCCGTCGAACTTGTCGACGCCGGCCGCGGGGTCGATGCGCAGTCGATGCTTCGAACCGGGGAGCACGGCCGTCAAGACCCCGCCCTCGTCGGCCTCGACGCTCGACCCGGTCCTGCGCAGCGCCGAGGTCAGCGACCTGCCGGCGCCGAGGTCCGTGTGCATCTGCGCCAGGGCCCGGGCGACCTCCGGCGGCTCGCGCGTCAGGCTGAGCGTCTTGTGCAGGTTGGCCCCGCTGACCCGCGCGGTGATCGTCGACGGCGAGGCGAAGCTCTGCGTGCCCAGCAGTCGCACCCCCGCCCCCGCGTCGAGCACCCCCAGCGCCTCGATCCGCCGGGCCCCCTTGCTCTTCTCCACGACCGCGCTCGACGGCGTGTCGTGGAACTGCAGCCGCGGCCCGTCGACCTTGCCGACGATCTTCGTCGGCCCGGTCCCGGTCGTGTTGTGCGTCCGAAACGTCGGCTGGGTCCGCCACGCCGGCGGCAGGCCTTTGGCCGGCTTCGGCAGCTCGGCGAGCTTCTTGCTCGTCGCCCCACCGACGCCGCCGGACAGGCGAGCGGTTCCGTCACATCGCTCGAACCACCGCGTCGTCAGGACCGGCAGGCACTCCTCGCCGACCTGCGCCGAGACGGCAGGGCCCTCGACCCGCCACAGCCGGTCCTTACCAGCCTGTACCCAATCGGGATAGGACCAGTCGCGACGCACCGGAACGTCGTTGAGGAACGCGAGCTGCGCGTGACACTGCGGCTCATCCGCGAGCCACGCGGCGACCGCCTGCCATTTGAGAAATTGATCGAGGCGGGCGAACTCGTGGTCGATCGCGGCGACCTCGGGGTAACGCTCCGTCCACCAGCTGGTCGCCCGGCGCGTCCCTGGACGCAGCCAGGTCGGATCCACCGCCTCCACATGGCCGGAGGACGCATCCGTCTTGCCGAAGACGCCGGTCGCGGTCGGTGCGAACGCGAGGCCACGACGCTCGCGCTTCACCCGATCGGGTCGCAGCTCGAGCCACAGCGCGGCGGACGTCGCCTGTCCGCCCGTGACGTTCTCCCTGCATTCGGCGTCGGTAAACTGAAAATCCGCCCCGGAGATCGTGCCCGCCAGTGGCGCGCGCTCGGCCACCTGCCCGGTGTTTAGACCGTAGAGCTTCATCCCGAGGTCGGTATAGAACATCACCATGCCGACCTCGGTGCCCATGGAGGGCCCGTCATATCGCGCACATTGACGCTGGTTGTGCTCGGCATTCTGGTGCGCGAGGTGAAGGAATGCCGCCTCGAGAAAATCCGAATCTCCGGCCGGTCCATACAGAACCGCCTCGAGCGCCTGGAGGCCGTCCTTGCGCATTGCATCGCCGAGCTCGGCGAACCTCTGCGCGGTCAGCGGCCCGATCTGCGCCTCGATGGAATTCGGGTCCAACGGAGCGAGGAGCTCCTGCATGCCCTCGGGCGTCGCTGCCGCGGCGAACTTGTCGATGAAGTCCGGCGGATACTGCGGGTCGAGGCTAAACCCGTAGTCCATCTCGAAGGTCTCGCCCCTGAGGAGTTCCAGCGTGGCCCGGAAGCCCCGCATGAGGCGCAGGTCTTTCGGCTCGAGCATGCTGCGATCGAGCGTCGCGGCCTGGGCGGTGCGGGCCCGATGCATCACATCCGCGGCGATCCACTGCGCCGCGTCGGTGTTCGGGTAGAGCCGGGCGCGGCGGGCGAGCTCGGCCTGCAGGGCCGGGTTGTCGACCCCGGGGATCTGCTGCGCCAGCTTCAGGACCTCCGGGTCGGAGCGCAGTCGGTCCGCGGGCGGCGGCTGGTAGATCGACGCGACGTGCTCGAGGGTCACCGGGGCGTCGCCTGGATGCGCGCCGGGCAGCCCCGCGAGCTCGAGGGCGCCGTCCTTGCAGGACGCCTCGAGCAGGTTCGGGTTCTTGGCCAAAAACCCGCGCAGGTCGTCGACCCCGCGGATCTGCGCGCGCGCCCAGCCCTGGCGCGGGTGGAACGTCTCCTTCGGGCTGCCCTGCGCGAGCGTGCAGTAGTGGGCCTCGGCGCGCTCGAGGTCGACGAGGTAACCGACGAGGCGCCCGCTCGCCGGCGCGTGGCCGCTGGCGACCACATAATTTTGATAACCCTCCTGGATCAGGCGGGCGCGCTGGCGGTCGCCGAGCGGCGCGAGCAGGATCAGCTCCTCCTGTCCGGGCGTCGGCTCGTGCGCGAGGTGCCGCGTGGGCCCGTGCTCCTGGAAGGTCGTGGCCGCCGGCCACTCCTCGCGGATCAACGGGCGATTGGCCAGCGCGTGCGCGGCGTCCCGCGGGCTGATGCGCGCGTCCTGGTCGCCCGCGAGCGCCAGCACCACGAAGTCTCGCAGCTGCTCGGCGAACAGCTCCGGCGGCATGTCGGGCAGCTGTTCGAGCGCCGGGAGCAGGTCGACGCGGGTGACCTCGGCCGCCCCGCACTCCGCCAGCGCGGTCGAGCGCAGGTCGGCGAAGCGCTCGGGCAGGCTCGGGGGCGGGGCCACGGCGTCGACGCCCCCGGGCGGCGAAGCCCGGCCCGACCGCCCGCAGCCGAGGACACTCATGAAATAGCAGCACAGCATCGCCGCGCTGATCGCCTTCATACTCGGGGTCTTCATATGCACTCCTTCGGAATATTGACTGCGTTACGCATCGACTGCCCGCGCGGCCGGGACCGAGAAGCTCAGTGCGCCCCGGCCGGGGGGTCGATCAATTGCCATAGTCGAGGGGATATTTTCATCCGCAACTTTTCCGGTGGAACACGTTGCACCGTCGCGGGGTCGTCGTCCGCGGACGCTACGGGGTCGGCGGCAGGTCGCTGATCGCCAGGATGCCGCTCCCGCCGGTATATGCGTAGCTGACCCACTGGTCGTAGCCGACCACGGTGATGCCGACCGGCTCGCTGGCGCTGACCTCGTGGGTGCCGGGCGCGAGCAGGACATTGCCGTATACGTAGCCGACGCCGCCCAGCGCCCCGGCCGCGACGCGCAGATCCACATCGTCGCCATCGAGCGTCACGGCCGCGGTGCCCGGCGCGATGATGGTGACGTAGTTGTCCTGATAGCCCTCGGGGACCAGGAACGTGTAGTTCCGCTGCATCTGCGCCGCGGCCGGGATGACGGTCATCGCCGGGTCGCCGAGGCCCGAGTCGGTGGGATCTGCGGCCTGCGCCGACAGCAGGAACTGAGTCAGCGCGAACGACTGCTCGGGGTCGACGCTGCGCACCACGAACGGTCGGTCGGTCTGGAACACGACGGTCTGGCTGGCGTGCACCTTCGACGGTGCGCCCTCGGGCGCGCCTGCGGGCCACTCGAGCTCGGTGTGGTCGAACGCGCCCGTCAGGCGATAGAGCGCCGGCGCGGCCTGTGCGGCGCCGAGCACCGAGGGCGGCGGGGCGACCACATAGCCGTTGCCCCACGCCGACAGCGGCATCATCTGGTGCTCGAGGTGGTCGGCGCAGCAGGTCCCGTTGTTGAACGGCACGTTTGCCGTGACCGAGCCGCCGAACACCGCGATGGGACGGTCGGCGACGACGCGGGTGCCCGAGAGGTCGCCGGACGGGCTGCCGGTCAAGTTGTCGAGGTCGGAGAACACCGTGAACGCGTCGCCGCGGTGCAGCGTCAGCGACTTCACCGGCGGCGCGAGCAGGCCCGCGGTCGGGTACAGCTTGACGTGCGTATCGGCGGCGGTGGCGACGATCGTGACGAACGCGCCGGTGTTGTAGACCACCGGGTCCCAGCCGTCGGGGTACATCTCCAGGCGCATCGCGTCGCCGGTGACGGCGATGTAGTCCTCGCCGAGCACGTGCTCCGGAAACAGCGCGCTGGCGTCGTTCGAATACACCGGGACGTTGTTGCCGAGCGGCTGGAACTGGTAGGCGGCGATCGGGAGGTCGCTCTCGACCCGGTATGCCTTCGCGGCGCCGTTCTGGGTCGGGTCGAAGTTGGCCGCGGGGAGCTCGAAGGTGTGGACCTCGCCGGGCTCGACGCTGGCCGACGCCACCGGGACGGTGTCGCGCCCGAGGTAGACGACGACCTCGGCGGCCTCGCTGTGGGTGACGTTGGTGACGACGACGGCGAACTGCTGGTCGGCCGCGATGTCGAGCCCGAACGGCTCCGCCGGCTCCCAGGCGTTGGGCAGGTCGACGGCCCAGAAGCGGCAGCCGGCGTGCGTGGCGAACAGCTCGACCTCCTCGCACGACTCCGCGCCTTGCGGGACCGGCAGGTCGGTCATGGGCTCGCCGGTGGTGACGTCGATCCCGCCGCTCGCCCCGGCGTCGCTGTCCGGCGCGCACAGGCCGGCCACGCACGCCTCGCCGGCGGGACAGTCCGGGCTCTCGATGCATTCGGGGGCCTCGCCCCCGGGGTGACACGCGCCCGCCAGCATCGCCGGCACCAGCGCTCCATGGATCAGCCATCGCTTCGCGGTCATCACGGTGTCCTCCTGGCCCGACTCGCGGGCGCCTCGCAGCTTCGTCGCTCGATGGCGGCGTGGAAGGCCGGCCGCGGGCGGGCATCACCTGCGCGCCTGGCCTCCCGGTTTCAGCGGCATAGTGCGAGCGGGGCGACAGCCGATCCGGAGAAATTTTTCAAGAATGCTGCCCGGCCTGGGGCCGGTCACGTGGGCGGGGATCGGGCCTCGCTGTCCGATATCGCTGCCGTGTCCGCCGCGAGCCCGCGCCGTCTCGGCTGGGCCAACCTGCTCGCTCGAGTGTTCGCCGTCGACGTGACCATCTTCCGCAAGTGCGGCGGGTGCAATGTCCTTGGATGCTCACGCCGTCGCGCGTCGGCGCAGGACGACGTCCAGACACCATCGGCTTGACGGCGGGCGGTGTCCGGGGCTAGACGTGCGCCCTCTACAGGAGCACCCATGTCGCTGGAAGTCCCCCACGAGTTGCTCATGCGGCTCAAGCAGCTCCTCGCGTCGCTGTTCACGAACGAGGAGCTGAGGCTGCTCGGCGAGTTCTGGCCGACCGGGAGCCCCCTCGGCCAGGTCGTCGCACTCGGCGGGCCCGACACGGCGATGTCCGTGGCGCGGGAGGTGCTCGGGAGGGGACGCCTCGAGGAGCTGCTGCTCCTGCTGCAGGATAGGCGCCCGCTTCGGCGCGAGGACATCGACGCGATGGAACGCCACTGGCTGGCGTATCGTCGGTCGATCGGCTGCGATCCGACCGAGCCACTGACGCCGAGCCCCGAGATGGAGCGGATCCAGGAGCACGCCGAGGGGGACGACGCGCTCGTGCACCGGGAGACCACGGCGCTCCACCTGCTCCACGCGCTGCTCACGGTCCCGGCCGGCTACGACGCCCAGGACCGGCTGTGCTCGCTCATCCCGCCGCTTCCCCTCCTGCAGACCCTGCGAACGCTCGCGCGGGTGGCGGCGACCGAGATCCCCGAGGGCGTGCGGGTCGTGCGGCAGGGGTACGCTCGCCTGTGGGCGCAGGCCGACGCGCTCGCACGGCGGCGCAGCGGCGTCAAGCTGCAGTACCCCGATATGCTGCTGGCGTTCTGCGCCCTGCGTCCGGCCGATGTCGGCGACTACCTGCGGTCGATCGGCGTGCGCTGGGCGCAGTTCGACAGCAACGTGCCCAAGCCGACCTCCCAGCGGATCCGCCACGAGACCCTCGACGTCCCCGCCGTGGCTCCGTCGTTGCCGTCGCTGCCGCCGCTGCAGCGCGTCCACTACGAGGACGTGTATGGCCGCTTCGTCATGCTCAAGCGGATGCACGGCGAGGATCTCGGGGACATCACGCTCGACAAATTCGTGGAGATGCTCCACGCCAAGGCGACCGAGCTGATGCAGCAGTCCGACATCATCGGCGTCGAGTTCGTCCCCTACCTCGAGCTCGGCAAGCCGGCGCTACGCGCCAACTTCCAGCGCCGCGAACAGACCTCGGCACCTACAGGGGCCCCAGTTCCCGCGATGACCTGACGACCGCGCCGCCGTCCTCGCCGCACTGGCTCACGGCGACAGGCTGCAGCCGCCCTCGAGCACGGTGCAGCTCGACGTGCACGTCCCGGCGCCGCCGCAGTCGACGCCGCACCCCACCTTGCAGCCGACCTCCTCGCAGACATCGGTGGCCTCGCATGCGAGCGAGCAGCCGTTTCCGGAGCAGTCCGAGGTGCAGGCCGCCGCGCCGTCGCACGACATCCCGCAGGCTCCGCCGGCGCAGCTCCCCGTGCACGTGGCGCCGTCGCTGCACCGGAGCGAGCACCCGCCGCCTTCACAGGACGTGGTGCAGTCGGCGCCAGCGCTGCACTCGAACGCGCAGGCGCCTCCCGGACAGTGGAACGAGCAGGTCTGTCCCGGTCCGCAAGTGAAGGAGCATCCGGAGCCGTCGCCCCCACAGGCGACGTCGCATGTCGCCTCGTTGCAGTTGCACACCTTGCCGCCGGCACACTCGCCGCCGCTGCCGCCGCCGTCACCGCTGCCGCCGCCGCACGCGGGGGCGGAGCCGGTGAGGAGCCCGAGGAGGGCTGAGGTGAGGAGGGTGTAGCTGAGGGTCCACGGGCGCGACGAAGTGGTGGTGATCATGGGTCGGTCTCCGGTTCGGGGCGGGCCGATCATCGCCGCGAACGGCAGGTGGCGCCAGCGCTGGAGCGGACGTGGAGACCGAGCTCGTCAACGCCGTATTGGCCTCCGCGACGGCTCCCTGCGGCTCACCCTGCGCTCGCGGGGCTCGCCGACGACGCGTTCGTGGCTGCGACCCGTGTCGTGCCCGTCGTCCTCCAGTCGGCCGCCGTCATCGTCGTCCAACCCGTTCGTGCAGGCTTGCGTGGCGCCCGCGGCACGGTCACGCGCGGGCCACCGCGGCCAGGTACGCCAGCGACTCGCGCTCCGCGTCGCCGCGGCGGACGAGCTCGGCGGACGCGGCGCGCTCGCGCAGCTCGCGGTACAGCCCGGCGCTGGCCAGGAGGGCCCGGGCGAGCGCGGCGGCCTCGGGCCCGGCCACGGTGCGGGCGAGCGCGGGCGCCAGGTGCGGCGCGGCGGTCTCGATCCTTCGGACCCCCATCGGCGGCGCGCCGGCGGCGTGGAGCACGAGCGGGCCGAGCACGCGGGCGCGCAGGAAGCCGAGCATGTCGACGGCCTCGAGCAGCTCCCCGCGGCCGATCTTCGCGGCGCCGTAGTGCACCCATACCCAGAACCGGTCCTCGATCCATTGCAGGTCGGGCGCGGGCCACGAGCCGCGCGAGCCGAGCATCGCCCGCTCGAGCGCCCCGTCTCGCTGCCACAGCACCACCGGGTCGTCCACGCGATGGTAGGCGATGTCGGGCAAGCCGACGAACTTCAGGTCGACGTGCAACAGCGGCGGGCCATACAGGCAGATCAGCAGGCGCGGCTCGCCGACGTGCTCGCCGGTGAAAGCGGCGAGCAGCGGCCCGAGCGACGCGGCGATCGCCGCGCGCTCTGCCAGCACCGCGGCCAGCCCGGCGGGCTCGACCGCGATGACCAGGTCGAGGTCGGAGTATTCGTCCATCGTGCCGGTCGCGTAGGAGCCGGCCGCGGCCACGCCGACGAGGCGCGGGTCGGCGGCCAGCAGGGGCACGGCGCGGGCGATGAATTCCTGGTGAAGAGCCGGGGGCATGGCTCCGGGGAGGATATCGACGATGCGCGGTCGGTGCGCGAAAACAGCGACACACGATGCGACGTCCACGGCCCGATCCCCCGCGGGGCAACCGGGCCGGGCGGTGCGAGCCGCCGACCGTGAGTTCGCCGCCGACGACACCTTCGCCGCCGGCGCGCTTCTCCGCGCGCGAACCACCAGGACGAGGACCGCGTCGGTCGTCTATTCTCGTCGCTTGGTCCTCAGCGACTCCGAAGCACTGCGTGAGATCGTCGCTGCCGCTGCCCGGCTCAACGCCATGGCCGGCGAGCTGACGAGCCTCGAATTCGCCGACGAGCGCGGCTGGCTCGGCGCCGACGACGTCGCCAGCCTGAAGGCCCTCGCGGACCAGTTCCCCATCGCCAGGGCCGAGCTCGCCGAACGCTGGCGCCGCCTCGACGCCGGGTCGATCGAGGTCCACGCGCAGCGGGTTCACGCCGTCCTCGACCGCATGCGCCTCGCCGGCGGGAAGCTCGGGCACTTCTACCAGGACTCCCTCGAGCCCCGAGCCCTCGCGACCTGCTCGGCCGATCGGGACTTCGATTTCTGGGCGATCTACGCCGTGTACCAGCTTTGAGTCGCTACCTCCCGATGGACCGCTGCGACGCGGCCCGCCTGGCGGCCGGGGTGGCGCCGTCCGAGCCGGCAGTCGAGGCCGCGGTCGAGGTGGTCCGCGGCGACCTCGCGCGCGGTCGCCGAGGCGCTCGCGGGCCGCAATGAGCGTCGATCGGCCTGGACCGGAGCGCGCGCGCGGCCGATCATGTCCGTATGATCATGAAGCGGAGCAAGGAAGACGCGCTCGAGCGACTGCTGGTCTCGTTGTTCGACGCCGACGCCCTGCACAGGTTCGTCCGCGACCGCGAGGAGCTCAAGGCGTTCGCGCCCTCGTTGCCCGACAGGAGCGTCAGCCTCATGCATCTGGTCGAGGTCGTGGTCGCCGAGCTCGTGCGCCGCGGCCTCGTCACCGCTGAGCTGTTCGCCGAGCTGGCCGGCGAGCTGCCGAATCGCGAGCGTGACATCGAGTCCGTCGCGCGCGAGATCGGGGTCGACTGGACGGCCAGCGGGCCCGACGTCCAGCCGTCCTCGCCCCGGATGTTCGGCCAGGCGATCGGGCTGCTCCGGATCGACGACACGCATGGCTGCACCGCGTGGCTGGTCGCCGACGATCGCGCGGTCACCTCGCGCGCGGCGCTCGATCGCCTGCCCGCCGGGTTTCCGCTGGCCTTCGAGCTCGACGGCGTGCGCGCCTCCGCCATGGTGATCGCCCGCGCCGCCGACAGCGACTGCGCGGTCGTCGAGCTGAAGCCGCCGTTCGCCGGACGATGCCCGCTACCGATCGCCGGCCGGCTGCGCGGGCGCGCGGCAGGAAAGACCCTCGGGTACTCGCAGGCGCGCCCCGGCTGGGCCGTCCCGCTCGACGGTCTGCTCGTGCTCCCGCCCGACGGCGATGGCGTGGCGACGGTCCAGTCCGACGTGCTCTCGGTGCACCTCGCCAGCCCGCACCACTGCTTCGAGGGCGCGCCGATCCTGGTCGACGATCACGTCGTGGCGATGCTCGGCCGGCCGATCGAGCGCGAAGGCGCCGCCGGGCGCGCGCTGTCGGGCATGCTCCGCGCCTGTCCTTCGGCGCAGATCCTCGCCTGCCTCGGTGCCGAACCCGACCGCGCCGAGGTCGGCGACGAGGTGCCGAGGATCGCGCCGGCGATCGGCGAGCAGGAGTTCCACACGTTCGTCAGCTTCTCGCCGGCCGACATCGCGTGGGCACGCGCGCTCGAGGAGCGGCTGCGCCTCGACGGGTTCCGCAGCTTCCTCGCCGAGCCCGGCCAGCCGGAGCTCGCCGACGACGGTCCGCTGGCGAGCAACCTGCGCCTCAGTCGCAGCGGCGTCGTCCTGCTCAGCCGCGCGTGGCAGGACACGCGCGCCTGCCAGGCCATCGGCGCGCTGTTGCAGCTGCGACGGCTGCGCGACCCCGAGTTCAGGCTCGTCGTCGTGCTCCTCGACGAGGCCCCGCTCGCGCCGCCGTGGAGCACCTGCTACACGCAGGACTTCCGCGGCACGAGCGGCCCGAGCGGCCCGCGCTGGGACGACCTCGTGCACGCCCTGGTGTGGCGCACGACCCCGTTGCCGACGACGCCGACCGGCGCGATCGGGTCTGCCGAGCGCGGCGCGACCGACTCGATGGAAGAGGACCTGCGGGCCGCCGCCCAGGCGGGCGCGACCGAGGTGATGAACGCGTGGCGCGGCTGGCAGCAGGTCGGCGCCCTGCCGCTGGCGCCGTCGCTGCGCGCCGCGGAGTTCCTGATCGCACAGGCGCGCTCCGACCTCGCGCTCGAGATCCTCGCGCACGTCGGCGACTCGACCCGCGCCGAGCAGCTGCGGGCGCTCGCGCTGTCGCGGACTGGCAAAGAGGAGGAGGCGATCCGGCTGCTCGAGCGCCTGCACAAGCGGCTCGGCCTCGACGCCGAGACGATGGGCCTGCTCGCTGGACGCTACAAGCGCCGGTGGACCTCCGGCGGTCCGCGCGTCTGGCTGGAGAAGGCGCAGGCGCTGTACGCCGAGGCGTATCAGCGCTTCGGCGACAGCTACAACGGCATCAACGCCGCGACCCTCGCCCTCCACCTCGGCCAGCTCGAGCGCGCGCAACAGTTCGCGCGCGAGGTGATCGCGCTGCTCGAGGCCGTCCCCGAGCGCTCGCTCGATCATTGGAAGATCGCCACGATCGCCGAGGCGTGGCACCTGGTGCGCGACCTCGACAAGGCGCGCGCACGCTACGCGCAGGCCGTGCGGTTGGTCCCCGAGTTCTACAGCGACATCGCCGTCATGCGCACCCAGGCGCGGCGGAACGCGCGGGTGCTCGGCGATCGCGAGGACGTGTTCGACGATATCATGACGATCCCGCGGGTCGTCGTGTGCGTCGGTCACCTCGAGGACGCGCCGAACCGGCCGACCCCGCGCTTCCCGCCGTACCTCGGCGCGGCGGTCCGCGAGGCGATCCGCGCCAGGTTGTCGGAGCTGCGCGGCGGCTTCGGCTTCAGCGCGCTCGCCCGCGGCGCCGACATCCTGTTCGTCGACGAGATGCTCAAGCGCCGCTCACAGGTCAAGGTGATCCTCCCGTTCGCGGTCGACGAGTTCGAGAAGACCTCGGTCGGTCCGCGCTGGGCCCCGCGCTACCGCGAGCTGCTCGCCGATCCTCGCGTCGAGCTGCAGATCCTCGACGAGAGGATGCCTTCGGCGGAGGAGTTGCCGCAGCGCTACTTCGCGTGCACCGATGCGATCTTCCAGCGCGCGATCCGGTTCGCCGAGGAGCTCGGCGAGCAGCCCGTGCTGCTCGCCGTGTGGGACGGCAAGCCCGGCGACGGCTCCGGCGGCACCGCCGACGCCGTCACCCTTTGGCAGCAGACCGGCCACGAGATGGTGTGGATCGACCTGGCGGCGCTACTCGGTTCGCGGGAGGCCCGCCGTGGGTGAGTCGGCGCCGAGCTCTCCGCGCCCCGCACACGCCGCGGCCTCCGCTAGTCGCCCTGTCGCTTGCGTGGCGTCTTGGCGGCCGTCTTGGCGGCCGTCTTGGCGCCCTTCCTGGCGCCCTTCCTGACCGCGGCCGGCTTCTCGACGGGTTCTCTCGCGGCCTTCTTCGCGGTCGCCCCGGCGCCGCGGGCCGCGAGCCGGCGCTCGAGCTCCTCGATCTTCCGCTTCGCTTGCTCGAGCTCCGCCGCGGGCGACCCGGTCCGGTAATTCTCGACGGCCGCGATCACATCCTCGTCGAAGCGGGCGATCAGGTCGGCTCGATCCCTGTACTCGAGGATCGGCAGCACCCACGGATAGCGCTGAAAGTGCGGGAACATCGCGTACGGCTCCTCGCTGGCCAGCAGCAGCGGCCGGACGGGCACCGAGGGCAGGCTCGGCACCAGCACGGAGAGCTCCTGCGGGACGCTCTTCGCGTCGGTGAGGTCGGCGATGACGAATTTGGCGAGGCTGGCCAGGAGGTGCACCGTCTCGGTCAGGTCGCGGCTCTCGGACGGGACGAAGTCGAACAGCAGCGGCACGTAGCCGCGTGCTCGCAGCGCGTCGCGCACGGCCTCGAGCACCGCCTTCCGCGCCGGCGTGAAGCGGCCGAGCACCAGGACCGCGCGGGAGGTCAGCGTGTCGATCACGCCGCGGATCTTCTGATTGTTGAGGAGCAGGTAGATGAACTGGGCGATCTCGAGGTCGTCGACCGTCAGGATCGGCTCGTTGTACGGCGGGAACGAGCGCGTGATCACGAGGTCGAGCTGCTCCTTGGGGGTGCCCTGGAGGTTCCAGGCGGCGATCCCGTGGACGAAGCAGCCGTTGAGGATCGCGCCGTCGATGTCGGCGGCCACCAGCGAGGCGCGGCACAGGTTCGCGCCGGTGAGGTCGGCCCCTCGCAGCGATGTGCGCTCGAGCTTCGCGCCCTCGAGGTGCGCGCCGGCGAGGCAGGCGTCGTCGAGCCGCGCGTCCGACACGTAAGCCTCGTGGAGCTGGGCCTGCCGGAAGGAGGCGCCCTGCGCTGCGGCGCCGTCGAGGTTCGCCCAGGTCAGGTTGGCGCCGTCGAGGCGCGCGCCGGAGAGCTGCGTCCGCCGCAGGTCGGCGCCCGAGAGGTCGGCGTCCGTGAGGTCGGCCTCGCGCAGGTCGGCCTGGTTCAGGTTGGTCCAGGTGACGCTCGTCCCGCCGAGGCTCATCGTCGCCAGCTCGGCCTTTCGCAGGCTGACGACCGAGGGCGCGTCTCCCTCGGCGTGGAGCCCCGCCAGCGACGCGCGGACGAGCGTGGCGCCGCACAGGCTCGCCCGGGTCAGCACGCTGCCCTCGAGCGAGGCACCCGTCAGGTCCGCCGCAGCCAGGTCGGCGTCGGCGAGCAGCGCCCTCCGCAGGGTCACTCCTCGCAGCTCGGGGCGGACGCCGGGATGCTCCGCCCGCCACCGCTTCCAGGGCTCGAGGCCGTCCGCGAGCGCCTTCGATTGAGCCTCGTCCGCCATGCTCACCGTCGACGTTATCATCGCCGAGCTTCGGGAGAGCAGCTCGCGAAATATCGGCGGCCGCCGATATTGCCGGCACGCTGCCCGTCACCAGGCCGTAGCGAGCTGACGGGCGACGACGACGTCCGCCCCGCTCACGGCCCGATGATCTCCGCGTCCTCGGACACGCCGAGCAGTCGCCGCAGCGCGCCGCTGTGATCGCCCGGCAGCGCGAGCGTCTCGAGCACCCCGACGATCTGCTGGCGCGCCGCCGCCGGGATCTTCGCCGCGGCGAGCGAGCGCCGCAGCCCGCGAAAGTCGAGCCGCTCCGACCCGGCCTCGATCGTCGCTCCGAAGTACATGTTCCACAGCTGGGAGGCCGTCTCGGCGAGCTCCTCCCCACGCCCCGCGGGCGTCAGCCGCAGCGCCGCCCAGAAGATCGCGTACGCCCGCAGCGACGTCCCCCAGGTCGACCAGTCGAACTCCTCCGGCGCCGTCCGCCGCTGCGCGAGCGCCAGCGCGAGCTCCAGCGACCCGAGCCGGGCGGCCCGGTCGTCCGGCGCGCGCGCCAGCACCCGCGCGAACGCGGCGCGCGCGAGCTCGGCGTCGCCGAACTCGTCGAACGCCAGCTCGCCGAGGCGGGACAGACGGTCGCGCTGCTCCTCCGCCGCGTCGAGGCGCGCCACCACCTCGCCCCAGTCGACCGCCAGCCTCGCGGCCGCCGCCGCGTCGCCGGCCGCCCGGGCGAGCGCGCGCCGGGCCAGCAGGACCACGGCCTCGCCGAACCCGTCCCCGCTCTCGCGGTACAACACCCCGGCGGCCGCGAGGCGGCGCTCGGCCCACGCCCGGTCCTGGCGCCGCGCCCACCCGCCGACCCGCAACGCGCGCGCCGCGACGACCGACGCCGCCGACGGCTCCCCGCGCGCCACCGGCGGGCACGCGGTCGCCTCGGCGGGCGCCAGGTCGCCGAGCGCCTCGCGCCCGACGCTGCACGCGAGCGACCGCTGCAGCTCGGCGACCGGCCGCCGCTCCTGCGTCACGTCCCAGACCACCGCGACGCGCCGATCGAACAGCCCGATCGCCCGCCTGTCGGACAGGAACTTCACGGCGAGCGGCATCGGCTCTCCCGTCGCCGCCGCGAGCCGCTCGCCCGTCGCGGCGCTCCACACCATCACCGCCCCGCCCGCGTCGGCCGTCAACACGAGGGCCCCGTCCGGATCGAACGCCGCGGCGAGGATCATCGCGGCATGTCCTTCGAGGCGGATCGGCTTGCAGCCATCGGCGCGCGACCTGACGGACACGGTCCGCCCGAACGTATCTGGCTCGAAGACCAGCTCGCGATCGCCCGACGCGTCGATCGCCAGCGGCGCGACCCCGCCGCTGCTCGCCGCTGAACACGGCGACGGCCGCGTCTCCGCCGCGTCCGTCACCGGCTCGGAGCTCCGCCACCGACCGACGAGCGCGCCCGTCCGCACGTCCCAGCGCGAGCGAACGCCCGACGCGCCGTCGGCCGTGCCGTGGTCCAGGACGACCTCCGCCTCGCCGCCCCGCGCCCCCGCCGGCGCGAACGCCAGATCCATGGCGTCGCTGCTCCAGCGGACGTACGTCGGGTCGTCGCGCAGCGCCGGCGAGAACGCCGGCGGACGGGCGTCCCACACCCTGAACCGGTCCGCGCGCTCCTGGCTGACGATGTACCGCAGATCGGGGCTGAAGCCCGCCGCGCGCACCGGGTTGACGTGTCCCTCGAGCGTCAGCTGCAGGCGGCCGGTCCAGCCGTCCCACGTCTTGATCGTCCCGTCGTCGCCAGCGGTCAGCAGGCGCTCGCCGTCCGGGCTGAAGGTGATCGCGCGGATCGGCGCCGTGTGCCCCGCCGGCGACGCGATCCGTCGGCCCGTGGCGACGTCGACGATCGCCACCGCGCGCTCCTCGGTGACGATCGCCAGGCGGGTCGCGTCGGGGCTGAACTCGGCCGCGGGCCGACCGGCGCCCAGCGGCACCGCGACCGCGCGGCGGCCGCCCGGGACATCCCAAACCTCGACCGCGTCCGCGCTCGTCAGCGCCAGCCGCTCGCCGTCGCGGCTGAAGGTCGCCGCGAGCAGCTCCGTGTCGCGGCCGAGCGCGAGCGTCCGCGACCGTCCGCGCTGCAGATCCCACAACTGCACGTCGCGCTGCGGCATCCCCCACGGCGCGACCGCCAGCGTGGTGCCGTCGTCCGAGAGCGCGATCACCTTGCCCATGCACGCGCTCAGGTCCTCGGCCTGCGCCGCCGCCACCTCGTCGCAGGTCTGGTCGCCGCTCCCGATCACCGTCCGCGGCGCGCCCGTCTCCGCGTCGAACGTCGCCGCCGACCAGTACAGATCGGTGCGGCTCGTCGTCCAGCCCGCGAGCGCCAGCGTCGCGCCGCCGTCGGCGGCGAACGCCCGCCAGCACGCGTTGCCCGGGTCGATCGGCGCGCGCACCGTGTACAGCGGCGCCCCCGTGTCGATGCGCCACTGCGACACCTCGACCGTTCGCGCGCGCACCCCGGGTCCGCAGTCGTCCTCCTCGAGGTCGCCCACCTCCAACTGCTCCTCCGTGTCGGCCGTGACCGCGAGGTGCGTCCCGTCCGGCGAGAACGTCAGCGCGCGGACGTTGGCCACCGGCCGCGCCAGCGTCGCCACCACCTGCAGCGCCGGCACGCTCCACACCTCGATCGCCCCGCCGGGCCGCGCCAGCGCGAGGCGGTCGCCGTCTGGCGCGAACGCCAGCGCCGTCGCCTCGAGGTCGGCGATCCGCGCGTCGACCGACGCGAACGCGCGCGCCAGCATGAACCGCACCGCCGGCGTGTCCGCACCCTCCTTGAGCGCGCGCAGCAGCGACGGCGCCGCCTCGAGGGCCCGCCCGGAGGTCAACGCCATGCGGCCCTGGCTGACGTTGTAGGCGACCAGCCGCTCGTGCGCGACCGCGGCCGCCTCACGCTCGGCCGCGGCGGCCGCGTCTGCCCGCTGGGCGCTGGCCCGCGCCTCCTCGGCGTTGGCCTCGGCCGTCCGCGCGTTGTCGGCGGCGAGCTTGCTCGCCACTCCGAGCCCGATCGCCAGCGCGACGAGGGCCGCGATCACCACGCCGACGAACCACCGCCACTTCGCGTTCACCCGCGTCCACTTCGGGACCAGCGTCAGGCGCTCGATCAGCGGCTCGCTGGCGATCCCGGCGGCGACCGCCGCCTCCGACTCGTCGAGCCAGATCTTCCCCTCGTGGCCGAGCCAGCCGGCCCCGGCCGCCAGCGCGGGGTCGCCGAGCGCGCCCCCGACGTTGATCGGGATCACCGGCCGGCCGGGGTGACGCCGGCGGAACGCCTCGACCTCCGTCCGCACGTAGCGCGGCTCCTGCAGCGTCCCGCAGTTGACGACGACGACGAGCGCCCGCGCGCGGTCAAGCGCCCGCAGCAGCGTCCGGTCGAGCTGCTGGCCCGGCGGCGCCGCCTCCTCGCTGAAGAACACTGTGAAGTCGCGCTCTCGCAGCCGCCGCGCGACGTCCGACGCGAAGCTGTGGGTGCCGCGCGGCGCCGGCCCGAGCGCGAACGACAGGAAGAAGTCGTGGCCGAGCAGCCGCGACGCCAGCCCGAACGGCGTCGCCCGGTGGGGCGCCGGGGCGGCCGAGGTCTCACGAGCAGGTGGATCGCCGGAGTTCACGCGCTCGCTCCCGGCTCACCGGGCTCTCGGCCGCATTCTATGAACCGACGGACCGCGGAGGAAAGCGCAAGCCGTGCGCCCGGGCCTGCTTGATCGAGACCCGCGCGGACGGCTGGATGTTGAGGTCCGGTGACCGATCGGTCTGATCAGCCTTCCCAGCGGGTCTGGCCCTCGTCGAGCTTGACGTTCGTCTTACCCGGGCCGTCGTCCCTCCAGCGATCGGTAATCCGCGTGGTAATCCCGATCTTCTTGCTCACGATCTCCTCCCAATCCTTGAACGGGCCGTGCTCGACGAGCAAGCGCGCTCGCGCCTCGCTCACCTGGTACAGCTCCTCGAGCGCCCCGAAGAGCGGGTTGTCCGTGCCCTTCTTGCACTCCCTGATGCACTCGTTGATGTTGAGCGACACGAGTCGCCTCGTCGCCTTCTTCTCCACCTTGTAGTCGTCGAGGCTCCTGTCCTCCACCTCGTTCCTGACCAGCTTCTTGACGAGCGGCGTGGAGCGCCCCTCGGCGTCCACGAAGGCCGCCTCGCACTCGAGGGCGGACGGGATCAGCCGCTCGGCCTCGAGGACGTCCTTGATGAGCTGATCTCGTGCGTCGAGCGGCTGCTTCGCCGCGAGTTGACCGAGCAACCTCTGATTGTTCGTCAGGGCGCGCGGGTACACGGCCCTGACCTCGTAGCGGACGACCTTCCCTGAACTCTTGACCGCCTTTTTGACGTCGACCTCGACCTCTGTGAGGTGCGCCTTGTTCGTCCCGTACTGGTTCAGGGGCGCGATGTTCAACCACGTGCTTCCGGGCCCGCCGAGGGTCTCGTTCAGCAGGTGTCCGCGGGCGTAGTACGTCCCGTCCTTGTGCTTGCGCTGCACGAGCTTGTCCCAGTATCTGTTCGTGACAGTCGGTTCCGACCCGCCCGTGATGTCCTTCTTCATGCGCAAGATCGTCATCGAGGTGCCGAAGCCGCCGTCGTTGGTGGGCTGGCCGTACACCGGCCTGGAGGAGCTGTCATCGCTCGCCATCAGGACGGCGAGGTGCACGGCGAGCTTGTCCATCAACGCGGCGAACGGAGCTTGCTCGAGCTTGGGCAAGGAGCCGTCGGGCAGGGCCCTGGCGCGGATCGTGTCCATCGTCCGGCCGATCGCGAGGGCCGCGATCCTGGCCGCTCGTTCGACCGAAGTCCCAGGCGTCTGGGCGACGAGCTCGGTGAACGACGTCAGGTCGCTGCGCACCATCAGGCGGGCGCCCGGGCCCTGGCCCTCGAAGAACAGCGTGTGCTCGGCGCCCGCGCGATCCGTGAACTTCTTCTTCTGCTGCCACCAGCGCCACAGGCGGCCCGCCGCCTCCTTCGCGTCGCCCCACAGCTTGCGCGCCTTCTCGACCACCCAGTCGATCGCGCGCTCGAGCAGCGCCTCCACCCGCTGCTGCATGGCCTTGAGCGCCGCGCCGATCCGCTCCGGCAGGTCGCCGAGGCTGAGGTATCGCATCAGTAGATCGATCAGCGGCCCGATCAGCCGCGCCAGCACCAGCTCGACCTTCCTGGCCAGCCCCGACACGTTGCCGGCCGCGATGTCCGCCATGCCGGCGACCACCGTCTCGACCAGCGAGAACAGCCGCGCCGCATGCTGGAAGATCCACTCGAGTACCTTGTAGACGGCCATCAAGGCCTGGGCGATCGCCCCGACCGGGTTGAACAGCGCGAGGATCCGCGCCGTCACCTGCGGCATGACCGCCGCGACCACGGTGTCGCGCGCCGTCGTCAGCGCCTGATCGACGAGCTGTCGCGGGTCGAGCCTGTCCTTGACGAGCTCGTAGAGACCCGAGGGACCCTGCTCGATCAACACGGAGATCGTCCGCCACGCCTTCTCGACGAGCGCCACGTTGCGCTCGCCCAGCCGACTGGCCAGGAGCCCGCGGATCCGCTCCCAGGTGATGCCCATCAGTCGCAGGAAGAACGTCACCAGGCTGCGCGGCGAGGCGTCCTTCGGCAGTTCCACGCCCGCCCCGGCCAGGCCGCGCGTCAGCCAGTCGAGGAGGCCTCGCAGCAGGTGATCGCTGAGCCGCTCGAAGAAGCCGCGCACGCCCTCTCCGACGCCTGCCAGCAGGTTGCGCGCGAAGCCGAGCGGGTCGCGCAGGATGTCGGGCACCACGTGCCGGATCCGCGCCAGCAAAGCCCAGAAGGCTGCCGGCGGGATCCCGGCCTGCTCGAGCCCCTGATTTAGCAGCCAGCGCGCCGCCATCCCCGTGAGGCTGGTCGGCTCCTCGGTGGTCGTGGCGACGGCGGCCGTCGGCGCCGGCGTGTCCGCGTGGGACACCTCCTGCTGCGCCGCCACCGGGGCGAGCACCGGCGCGGCGAGCGTCCGGGGGACCGCGAGGGCGGTCGAGGCCGGCACGGCGGCCCGCGGCGAGGCCGACGGGCGCGGGGCTCTCTTGATGATCGCGGAGAGCTCTGCGGTCCCCTTGGCCGCCGTCTTCCCCGGCGCCCGCGACGCGACGCGCGACGAGCGCGAGGCCGCCGCGTGCGTGCGCGAGGGCGCGGGCCCGCGCGATCGTTGCGCCTGCACCGTCACGGTGTCCGTCCCTCTTTCAGGTATTCGCGGCGTACGCCCTCGTGGAGGTCGGCCGCGAGGATGACGGCGCTCTGCCGCTGCCACGCCATGAGCAAGCAGAAGCGCACGACGTTGAGGATCGACCCGCCCGCGAGCTCGTAGCGCTCGGCGATCTCGGGCAGCAGGATCGACGGCTCGAGCGTGCACACCTGCGGGATCGCGCTCGACCACAGCAGCAGGCGCTCGTGGGGCCGCGGCATCGGGAACGCGACCACCGTCTGGAACCGCCGCAGAAACGCCTCGTCGAGGTTCGATTTGAGGTTCGAGGCGAGGAGCACGAGGCCCTGGAACTCCTCGAGCCGCTGCAGCAGGTACGCCACCTCCTGATTGGCGTAGCGGTCGTGCGCGCTCGACACGCCCGTGCGCTTGCCGAACAGCGCGTCCGCCTCGTCGAAGAACAGCACGCACGGCTGCTGCTCGGCGTGGCGAAACACCGTCTCGAGGTTCTTCTCGGTCTCGCCGATGTACTTCGAGACGACGAGCGACAGGTCGACGCAGAACACCTCGCGGCCGGTCCGCTGGCCGAGCAGCGCCGCCGTCAGCGTCTTCCCCGTACCGGGCGGGCCGTGGAACAGGCAGCGGTAGCCGGGCCCCAGCCGGTGCCCGAGATCCCACTCGCGCAGGAGCGCCGGTCCGTGTTCGATCCACGCCCGGATCTCGTCGATCTGTCCCATCACGACCGGCTCGAGCACCAGGTCGCTCCACGCGAGCCCCGTGGTCAGCAGGCGGACCGGGAAACCGGGACCGAACGATGGACGACGGATCCGGCCCAGCGTCAGACGGTCTACCAGCTCCGGCGCCGCCCCCAGCCGGGCCGAGCCGAGCGTGTCGAGGCCGGGCTGCGGCTCGAGGGCCAGATGATGCCGCTGAAACAGCGGGTGCCCGCCGCCCAGCAGCGCGCCCGCCTCGAGGCGGCGCGCCAGGTCGTCGCCGGCCAGCAAGAACAGTGCAGTCTCGACGGTCGGCAGAAAGCCGCCGTGGGCCGTCACCAGGCCGCCGAACTCGGTGAACGGGCGCTCGAGCACCGCGTTGCGGCTGAGGAACACGTCGAGCGCTTGGGGGCGCAGGTGCGGCGCCAGGGCGAGCGCGAGCAGCAGGCGCGCGTCTCTCCCGAGCTCGAGCTCACGGACGAAGCGCGCGTGGGCGGCCTCGGACGTCGCCTCGGGCGCGGCGATGTCGTCGACCGACGGGACGTCGGCGTTCTCGCCGCAATGGAGCCGGACGCGGGCGTCGACGACACGCTCAAGCCAGTCCAGCTCGGCCTGGAGGGCGCCGGCGTTGCTTCGCAGCGCACTCATCGTTCCACCTGCAGAAGGCCAGTCATCCACGGCAGGCGGACGTGGGAGATCCCCCACGGCAATCGCTCCAGCAGCACGTCCCAGGCCTTCGCCTCCATCTGCAGCGTCCAGCCGGACGGCGTCGAGCGCAACAGGCCGTCGCGCTGGAGGAACCCCTCGCGCAGCCCTCGTACCGACGTCTTCTTCAGGGCCGTCCACGTGGTGATCACGTGCTCGAGGAGCGTCTCGCCCTCCTCGCGCTCGGCCGCGGTCGGGCCGTCGGAGCGCGGCACGAGTTGGTCGGGTGCCAGTCCGCACAGCACCTTCGCCAGCACCATGCGGTGCTCGTCCTCCGCGCCGTCGCCGTGGACCAGCCATTGAAGGAGACACACCGCGCGCGTCTGCGCCGTGGTGTCGCGGAACACCTTGCCCGCGAGCAGCCCGACGGTCGCAAAGTACGTCTTCAGGAACGGGTGCAGCAGCACGACCCCCGCGTTGTCGACCGGCAGCCCGTGCGCGAGCATCGGCTCGATCGCGCGCGCCGGGGCGCCGGCGAGCGACACGCGGACGGGAACCTCGCCGCGATCCGGTCGCCGCACGACCGGAGTCATGGGAGCACCGGTCGCGTCGTCGGGCGGAGGCGAGGACGACGCGCGACCGACTTCATGCGTCGAGACCGCCCGGTGTACGGGCACCTCATTGGCGATACACGTCGATATCGCCGTGGGAGCCTCGACAGCAGCGACGTCGGCCCGGCGTTCCACTGCCGGGGACGATGCGACTGCCGCCCGTCCGGTCTCCTCGCGCGCCGCTCCGAGCAGAGGCTCCTCGACAGCGCCCGGGCGCACTGATGGGCCCGCGCTGTCTCTTGGCGACGCCGCGGCGCGCAGCGACGGGGACGCTGCGGCCGCCGGCTCGCCTCCCGGCGTTTCGTCCAGGAACGGCAGAGCGACAGGGATTGTACGCACATCCGTCGGCGCGATCTTCGGTGGCGAGCTTTCGTCCGGCGACACTGCGACGCGCGGCGATGGGAGCTCCGCGACCGTCGACGCGGCTGCCGAAGTCTCTCGTGTACGCGACGAATGCTCGGGGCTCACGAGATGTGCGGCTGACTCGGCGCCGATCATCGGGGATGGTGATTCATGGGACCCCTGATCGGACGCTCCCGACCCCTCGCTCGCGGCGCAGCGCGCCGATCCATTGCGGTCGAGGGCCGTGCTCTCGGGCGAGGGCGCGGCGCCGAGGACGACCGCAGCCGCCCGGGCGGCCTCCGTCACGGTCTCCCGGGACAGGAGATTCCCCCTGGTCGAGGCGAACGCGGTCGGCAGCAGCCTCTCCGTCAGCGCCCGCTCCCACGTGGTCGCGGCGATCTCCGGCGGCGCGGCCGCTCGCACCGCCGCGAGCAGTTCGCCCGCCCCGGCCTCCTGCGCCACTGCCGTGAGCGCTCGCCATGCCAGCGTCGGCGAGAACTGCCCGAGCACGCGGCGTGCCCTGCGCTCCGCGCCGGCGGGCTCGCACAGCCACGCGATCACGTCACCGGCGCGATGCTCCAGCGTCGCGGCGAAGCGTGCCTCGAGCGCCGTCCCGCTCAGGGGCCCGGCCCACCACGGCAGCGCCCCGGTGTCGAGGAAGATCAGCAGCAGCTCCGCGTCGGACGCCTCGGCGGACAGCGCCTCGGTCGCATCGACGGTCGGCGGCCCCGCGGCGACGGACCCGGCGCGCTGCTCCGATGTCGGCGCGCGACGCAGGGCCTCCTCGAGGGCCTGCTTCACCCGCGCCGGCAGCTCCTGCGCGAGGCGGGACGCTCGCATCGTCCCGAGGTCGAGCTCGAGCCGATCCACTCGCAGGTGCTCGGCGCCGGACGTCAATGCATCGAGCGCCGCCCCGAGCGCGCCGGACAGCTCCTCGCGGCACACCCGGCCCACCGCGTCCTGCAGCGCCCACGCGTCCTTGCCGCGCAACTCCACCTCCACCCGCTGGTGGTGGACGATGTGACTCCTGACGTCCGGGTCGACCACTCATCCCTCCGGCTGCACCCCGTCGTCTTCCGGCGCCGCACAGAAGTACGCGAGCGCGAAGTCGGCCTTCACCACCCCGGCCTCCTCGACCAGCACGAAGGTGCCGCCGCGCGGGACGCCGCCCAGATGCTCGAGCGATGGGTGCTCGGCGAAGAACCCCTCGAACATCGTCAGCTTCGCGCGTTGCTCCCATAGCTTATCGCGCTGGGCCCACAGCTCCTCGAGCGTAGCGAGCTGGGCGAGCGACGCGAGCCCGTCCACGTGCTGCCTGAGCATGATCAGCGACTCCTGCGGGACGCTCCGCCCCTGCGTCGCCAGCTCGTTCAGCACCCACCTGGAGAAGGTCTCGGCGGCCGTCCTGAGCTTGTCCTGGTTGGTCTGGAGGTCCGTCAGCTTGAGCGCCGACAGCCGTTCCGGCAGCAGGCTCAGCGCCGGTCCCAGCAACAGGTAGATCTCGGCCGCGAACACCTTCACCTGGTCGCGGTCGCGGTTCTCCTCGGCAGCGAGCACATCCTTCAAGCGCTCGAGCGCGTCCGGGGCGGTGACCCTCTCGCCGAGCTTGCCGCGGACGAAATCGTCGATGGTCTTCCACGACTGGGCTGGTTGCAGACGCGAGGACTTCGTCGGCGAGAGCGGGACCCCGGCGTCCACGAGCTCGGGATCGACGATTGGCCGCGAGCGCGAGCGCTCCACGTGTTCGCGCAGGGCGATCCGCGGGCTCTGCGTCGTATCGGCCTTCACCTCGAGGTAGATGGGGTCGCTCTCCCCGGCGCCCTCGACCTGCAACGCATACTCCCCCTCGGGTAGCTTCATAGAGAATTTGCCGTCCGTGAGGACATCGACGAGCATGTCGGTCCCAAGGACACGGACCTTCACGTCGTTGGCCAGGACGCCCTCGAGATTGACCTTGCCCACGACCGTGCCGTTCGGCGGGGGGATCAGCTCGAACTTCTTGAAGAACTCCCGCTCGCGCTCGAGGGCGCGCCTGAGCGGGGCCCTCCATGCGGCGTACTTGTTCTGCAGCTCCTCGGGGCAGAAGCTGTCGGGCATCGACGCGGTCTTGCCCCCGAGCGTGACCGCGAGGATCTGGAACGGCAGACCGTGGTCGAGCCGCATCTGCTTGAGCGGATCGAGCACCTTGTCCGTGTCCTTGCCGATGTGTCCGTCGATGCGGAAGAAGGCGGCGTCGGAGAAGTCGTGCGCCAGCGTCCGTTCGGTCGCATGCGGCGCGCCCCACAGCGCCGCCAGCTCGGCGCGCCTGGTGTCGTAGTATCGCGGCAATGCGCGCCGCGCGAGCGGGGCCTGCGGGCCTGCCTCCGGGGTGATCGTCAGGTCGACCGACTTATCCTGCGGAGCCTGCCAGCGGAAGCACTCGATCTGCAGCACCAGCCGCTTCAGCAGCCGCGCGGCCAGCCCCCTCAGCTCGGCGACATCGGCCGCGCCGGGCGAACGCAGGAACGGATACCGGAACCGACCCGGCGCCGCGAGGGTGGCCGGCTGCTCGGTAAACGGGAGCTGCCCGAGCAGCACGTGCTGCTCGAAGACGTTGAACAGCGAGCGAGGCCGGTCGGGGCCGGGCAGCAGCAGGTGCCAGGCGAGGGGGGCGTCGATCGGGCAGATTCCGGCGATCCCCTGCGTCACGACCTCGACGAGCTCGCGGCTGGCGGCGGCCAGATCTTTCAGCCAATCCCAGTAGTATTGACAAAAGCCCGGGTCGAGCGCGCGAGCGATCGCCGAGGACTCTACTATGTCGAGCGACGAGATGACCTCCTCCACCATGTCTCGCAGGTCCGCCCGCGTCTCGACGCCCAGGGCGGGCTTGAGTAACGACACGCACGACATCAGCCGCGCGGCCAGCCCGTCCTCCTTCGCCGCCGCGACCATGCCCGCCTTGTAGACGTCCTTCAGCGTGCTGGAGTCCTTCACGCCCCTCAGCAGGACTCGATCGAGGTGCGGCAACCTCAGGCTCTCGAGAGTCGGCAGCGCCGCGCTGGCGGGCAGCTCCAGCTGCAGCGAGACCTCGGTCGGCGACAGCAGCAGCACGCGCGGCACGAACGAGCGCCGCCGGCCGAGATCGTTGCAGTCGACCGCGCCGCAGGTGCTCATCTTCTCATCGTCGACGTCGAGGTAGAGCACCACGACCCGCTCCTTGAGCCGCTTGAACTGCAGCGGCTCGGCGTCCTGCCGCGAGCCGTCGACCAGCTCGCGGATACAGTCGACGAACTTCGGCGCGAAGTATGCGTCCTCGTCGTGGAACTTGCGGCTAAACCTGAGCTCGAGCGGCTCGTCGACCACGAGCAGGTCGCCCCGCGTCGTCAGGGCGCACCCGCGCCCCACCTTGACGTAGCCCTGCAAGTCGCTCGTCACCTCGAGCCCGCACACGATCCCCGCGCCGAGCAGCCACCGGCGCGTCAGCCGGTCCTCCGCGTCCAGGTAGTCGACGACCGCGTTGAGCTGATCGTGCGTCAGCACCTGGCCGAGAGAGAACCGCGGATAATAACGATGAGTGGACGAAGACATCGAGCGTTCCTTAGGTCAGAGGGCCGTGGAGCGGGCCGTCAGGGGGGTGGCCGCCGAGGCGGTTCGCGCCGAGCCGCGTCGGCGCCGGGTCGCCCTCCTCGACGGGGAGATGCAGGGTGGCCAGCGGGTGGACCGAGCGCAGCTGCTGCAGCTCCGCTATCAGCGCGTCTTGTGCTCTCGTGAGAGCCTTCGCATCGGGCCGCAGACCCGCGCGAGCGTCGAGCCAGGAGGAGAACGCGGCCTCGAAACCTCGCATCTGCTCGTGGTCCAGCCAGCACACCCTCAGGCACACGTGCGCGGGCGCCTCGAGGCGCGCCGTCTGTTCGAGGAAGGCGCGAAACTCCGGACGGGCGAACCGCCCCGCCCACGCGGGTACGACGAGCGTCGCGCGGAACGAGTACGGGTCGACGTCCTCGAGGCACGCGTCGCAGCCGGGCGGGAGCGCCACTTCCATCAAGGCGTCCTTGTCGCCGCGCGGCCGCAGCAGGACGTGCTCGACCAGGTACAGGCCCTCGCGCGCGCGCGCCGGGACCAGCGACTCCAGCAGCTTTTTCAGCGCCTCCTCGGCGGCCTCGCGGGTCTTAAAGTACTCGATCCGGCGGGCGATCACTTCGCCGTTGGGATCGGTCAGGTTGAAGTAGTGCTGTCCCCGCTCGTCCTCCGCGAAGCGGTAGCGCTCGCGCACCGGCGCGTGCTGCTCGACGGCGTCGAGCTCGGCCAGCGCGGCCGCGCGGGTCGGGTAGCGCGTGCTGCTGCTGATCAGCACCCCGCCGTCCTTATCGGTCAGGCGAAACCGGTACTCCGTCCGCCCGTCGTCGCCGCGGCCGTCCTTCTCCTCGTAGATGTCGAAGCCGCGGATCAGCGAGCGTCGCTCGCGTTGCGGGATCCCGAGCAGACCGCACAGTCGCCGCTCGAGCCCGGAGATGTCGCACGTCGCGTCGTCGGTCGACGTGTTCGCGCCGCGTCCACGTCGCGCGCTCATGTCCGGGTACGCGCGCAGGAAGTCCCGCTTCTCCTCGACCTGGCGCGCCGCGTCCCCGTCCTGCGGCGCCAGCGTGGTCATGATCGCGGCGTACTCGGCGAACCGCTCGTTGAAGCGCGCCAGCAGGTGATCGAGCAGTCGATGCTGGCGGGTCGCGACCTCGACCTCGCCCTCGAGCAGGGCGTCGCGCGTCCCCTGCGTCGCGGCGTAGCCGTCCATATAGTGGTCCCGCAGCTCCGGCCGCTCGTGCAGCGGCGCCGAGAACAGGGTGCGCTGCACCTTCTCGTCGACCGAGAACAGCTCGCGCAGACGCGAGAGCTGCGTCAGGTAGCCGGCCAGCAGGTGATCGAAGAACAGCAGGTAACCCTGGAGCTGCTTCGCCTGCGCCCGCCGCTGCGGGCTCGCCGTGGCGGGCAGCGCCTCGGGGCTGACGCCGAGCGCGTGCGGCAGCGAGTCGCGCAGCAGCGGATAGCTGTCGGGTTGCTGCCATTGACCCGCGGGCGGCTCGATGTCGAGCCGCTGCCCGTGCGGGCGAACGACCCGGTGCAGGCCTGACTTTTCGACCAGGAAGGCCCGCTTGTGCTCGGCCTCGTCCGCGCGCGCCCTGAAGGCGATGCCATGCTTGTACAGCGTCAGCCGGCAGCGGTCCGGCGCCAGGCGCGGCACACGTTCGGCCGCGAGGACCAGCCGCCAGCCCTCGTCCGGGACGCGGAGCCGGCCCTCCGCGTCGTGGGAGATCAGCGTCAGGCTGCGCACGGCCCGTACGCCCGCGATGCCGAGCATCACCGTCAGCAGATCGGAGGCGTGCACCTCGAACGGTCGGCCGGGCGCCACGTCCGACGCCGCCAGCTCGTCGTCCAGCAGGTAGCCGTGGTCCAGCTTCGGACCTGCGATCACCTGCTCGACCGGCAGCCCCTTCGCCAGCAGCTCGGTCAGCGTGTAGAAGCGCACCGGCGGCGCCAGCCGCTGCGCGACCGCGACGAGGATCTGCGCGTGCACGGCCTCGAGGTCGGCCGCGGGGTCGACGTCGACCTCGGCGCACAGCGCCACCTCCTCGAATTCCGCCGCCAGCGGCCCATGGAAGTCCTCGCACAGGTTCCGATGCTCGTGCAGCCGCTCCCACGCGGCCTTCGCCACGGCGAGCGCCGCCCGCACGCGCCGGCGCCATACGGACACGGGGTTGTTCGGCCCGGGCTGCTGCAGCGCCTTGACGATGTCCGTCTGTCTGCCCGCGAGCGCGTCGCGACCGCCGCTCCGCGGCCGCACGCGCACCTCGACCGCTCGCTCCGTCGTCACGCCGTCGTCCGACACCACGCCGACGAGCAGCTCGAGGCGCAGCGCCCGGCCCTCCTCCTCCAGCTGGATCTTCCTCGCGTCCCGCTTGAGCTCGAGCCCCTCGGCCGGCCACGGGTCTTGCCACCCGTGCACCTGCAACCATGCCTCCCAGCGCGGGAGCGTGACGTCGAGCGCCAGCGGCTCGCGCCCGGGCAGCTCCCACGGCGAGGTGGGATCGCCGAGCCCGCCGAGCAGCGGGTCGTCCTCGAGCTCGAGCACGACGTCCCACACGCCCCGGACCGGCACGCACACGTACGGTCCCGGTATGTTCGATTCGTCCGGCGCGTCCGGGTCGTCCCGCTCGCCCAGGAACGACAGCCGGCCGAGCTGCTCGTCGACGCGGAACGGCTCGCAGGGGCGGCTCGCAGGTCGCAGCCACGCGTTGCGTACGCCGGGGACGTCGATCAGCAGCTTGCGGAGGTCGAGGACGGTCACCGGCTCGCAGGTCAACAGCTCGCGCGCCGAGAACAGCGGCGCCGCCGGGGAGGTGTCGCCCGGACGCGGGGCCAGCAGGTCGGAGATCGGCGCGGAGCAGCGATACCCGAGGTCGGTGATCGCGTAGCTCAGCGCCTCGAGCAGCGTGATCCCGGGGTCGGAGGGGTTGTGGTCGGTCCACAGCGCGGAACCGAAGGCCCGGATGTGCTCGAGTCCTTCACGGCGCAGGCGCTCGTAGTCGAGCGCGATCGGGAGGTCGGGCTCGCGGGGGATCCCCGTCTCGGATGACTTCATGTCGGCTCCTCCAGCACGGTGATCTCGTGGTCGCCCGCGGACGCCAGGACCCCGCGCGCCGAGCGAGGGGCCAGCAGGTCGTCGTCCGTCGCGTCGCCGGGCGGGTCGACCCGGCGCACCCGAAAGTCGGTGACGTAGTCGACGTATGGTCGCCCCCCGACGAATCCCATCAGCGTCGAGCGGTGGAGCGTCCCGCCGAACACCGCCTCCTGCCCCGCGAACGCCCACGGCGACAGGAACGCGTCGAGCTCCTCCTGCAGGCGCGGCTTCAGCAGCGCCGGGTCGCCGCCGCGGGCGAAGCGGACGCCGAACGCCAGCCGGACCGTCTCGTACAGCGGGTTGACCACGTGGAGGCGCACCCAGGGGCCCGCGAGCGGCGCGAGGAACTCCTTCACCTCGGTGAGCAGCGCCGGGCTGGCGACCGAGGTAAACGGCGCCCGGGTCGCTGGAGCGGCGAGCCTGGGGATGATGACGAGCGTCACCGAGCCGGGGCTGGCCTCGCGGTCGCCGTCGGGGGCAGGGCGGGTGTGGTTGAGGCACCTGACCTTGTGCAGCGTCGGGAAGGCCTCGAGCGCCAGCGTCTCGTAGTCGTGCGGGGTGATCGCGCGCTGCTTGTGTCGCAGTCTTTCGCTGACGCGGCGCATGAACTCGGGCGACCGCGCCGTCTCGGGCGCGCGTCCGCCGAACGACGCGAGCGGCTGTGAAACCTTCTTGATCGCCAGCGGCGACCGCTCGAGCTTCTGCAGGCAGCCGGGGGCCAGCGGGCGCGCCAGGTGGGCCGCGTGCTGTTCGGGCTCGAGCAGCACGACCCGGGCCGCCTGGGCGTGCACCGCGACCACCTCGCCGAACACGTTCGTGCCCACGCCGACCGACGCGCGCAGCCAGTGCGAGCCGGCCGGCATGCGCGTGCCGCCGGCGGCCGCGTCGCCCGGCAACAGCACGGTGAGCAGCCCCGAGCGGACCAGCCCGCGCGTGCCGTCGACCAGCGCCTCGCCCGTCAGCGGCCGGAAGGCCCCGTCCGCGCCGAGGTACGCCCACGTGACCGGCGGCGGATCGATCGACGCGTTACCTGTCCCTTCCGCCAGGTGAACGAGCAGATGGAGCCGCTCCTGCGGCCGCGCGCCCGTCAGGCCGATGTACAGCTCGCCCTCGTCGGCGTGGCGCGGCAGCAGCGGCGTATCGGGCCCCGGCCGCTCCGGCGTCTCGCCGAACGGGTGATAATGGTAAAACCGGAGCTTCGGGTCCTCGCCCGCGATCGCACCGCCGACCGTCGTCCGCGCCGTGTAAGTCAGCGCCAGGCCCGACAGCCGCGCGGTCATCGGCGGCCTCGGCAGCGCCGGCGGGGTCGGCGGCGCGGTCACTCCCGGTGTCTTGCGGCGGCCGCGGGCCACATCCGCGGCCGCGTCCTTCAGCCTCGCCAGTAGCTTCTCGGCGGCCGTCTGCAGCTCCCGCGCGCCCTTCCAGCGCTCGTCGCGCGCGATCGCCTGCCGGAGCAGCAGCGCCAGCTCCTCGACGCTCGCGACCTCGGCCTGCTGCCGCGACCGCACCAGCTCGGCCTTCAGCTCCTCGCACGCGGTCTTGACCCTGTTCGCCTCCGCCGTCGAGAGCTTCTCCTCCAGGCTCATCACCTGCCCGAGCAGCTGGATCAGCTGTTCGATGGTCGTCGCCTGGCTCCTGTCGAGCGCCTGCTGGATCGCCCCTTGCACCGCCTCGGCCTGCAGGCGCGGGTACAGCCGGTGGCCGAAGCCCTCGGCCGGCGCCACGAACTCCACCCGGATGGTGTCGACCGCGCCCGGCGGCAGCTTCGCCGTGTACATCCTGCGCGTCGAGCCCTCGGCGGGCAGCATCGTCGTCGGCTCGCCGCGTTCGAGCTCGTCGCCGGAGCCGGCCGACAACGTGACCTTGAACAGGTCGCGCAGCCCGGCCGCGACGCGGTACTCGCTCAGGTACGCCGCGTAGTGCTCGTCGAGCTTGCCCGACCCGGGCTCGAGCCACTCGAGGTCGAGACTCAACGCGGTGATCGGCTTGTCGGCGAGCTCGCTGCAGCGGACCGAGAAGTGCGATCCGGGCAGCGGCTGCGGACCGAACGGCATGCACGGCTTGGCGGGGTTGACCCGGCCGCTCTCGGTCACCACCTCCAGCCCCGGCGCGCCGCGGACCTCGACCGTCAGGTCGACGCCAGCGACGGCGCGCCCGGCGAGGACGCCGTAGCCCGGCTGACGCGTGTCGACGAGGACGCGGCACACCGGCCACGTCGTGTCGAGCGAGCCCTCGTGCCGCGCGCCGTCGTACGCGGTGACCGGCGGGCTGGCGGCGCCGAGCACCAGCCGGAGCTCGAGCGCGTCGCCTCGTAGCGTCGCGCTGGCGACCGTCGCCGGCGTCCACGCCTTGGCGGCGGTCAGCTCGGCGCGGAACAGCGTCACGTCGCTGTCCCTCCACGCCGGCGGCGGTGGGTCGGTCGGCTTCGCCGCGGGGAGCGGGGCCAGCGTCAGCGTCAGCACGACGGTACGTGCCCCTCCGGACAGCAGCAGCAGCGGCGACGCGACCGCGAGGCCGATCCGCGCCGCGCCGTGCCCCGCGCTGCCGAACATGGGCCAACCGGCCTTGCCGGGCAGGAGCGGCGCGCCGCGGCCGTCCGCCGAGTCGGCGACGAGCGCCGCGGTGATGCCCGCGCGGGTGCGATGGACGGTCCTGAACGCGCCGACGGCCGCCGGACCGACCCGAAGCTCCTCCTCCAGCGCGTAGCGCAGCGGTCGCCCCGCGCCGTCCTTGCCGGCGAGCACCACGGCGCCCGCCGGCAGCACCTGCGGCTCCGCCTGGCGTGTCAGCTGGAACACGACGTATGCTCGGTCGGCCGCGGCCCCGCGGGGGCGCAGCCCGAGGACGTCACAATAGTGATACTCGAGGTGCTTGCCGGTCAGCTCGTCGAGCGACTGGCGGGCGTGCCGGAACAGCTGCAAGAATGCCAGCACCAGCGCCATGGGCGGCTCGTGCCACGGCCAGTCGGTCAGCGTCCGGCGCAGGTCGCCCTGCGCCGCTTCGGACGTGCGGGCCACCGCGCGCGCGAAGTCCTCTACCACGGGTAGAAGGTACTCGACCGCGCGGGCGAGCCGCCTGGCGGTGGTCTCCGTCGACTGTCCGAACACGCGCGACTCCCCGGTCGTCGTGCGCACCAGAGCCTGCCACGAGGCGCCCGGCTCGATCGACCACCAGTCAGTCCCGAGGCCTGTCGACAGCACCTGCTCGGCAGTCACGCCGGCGTCGGCGGCCGGCTCGGCGAGCAGCTTCAGGTCCTGGGCCTTCGCCAGCATCCCGAGGAGCAGCCGTATGTGGAGGTGCAGGCCGCCGCGCACGTGCTGCCGCAGCGTCTCCGGGAACGCCAGCCCCTCGGCGCGGACCGAGCGCGCCCGATCGATCCGCAGCGCGAGCGCGAACAGCCGGTCGAGCAGCCGCCGGAAGGCGCGCCTCGCCCCGTCCGGGTCCTCGCCCCGCGCAACGACGGCGGCATCGGCCATCAGCGCTCGCCGCTCGCGCTGCGCGTCCCAGCTCGCCACCTCGGCCGCGATGACGCTCGCGTCGCGCTCGATGAACGGCGTCCAGTCACCCGCCGGTCGGCCTTCCGGGTCATGGAAGCGCAGGTAACGCGCCAGCCGGCGCAGGTACTCGAGCCACCCGGCGACGTCGCGCCCGTCGACCGGCGCGTGTGCCGGGTCGAGCGCCGCCAGCGTGCGGGCCGCCTGGCTGGTCCCGTCGCGCACCAGCGGGTTGCGGGTCCGGCAGCGGTCGCTCATCGCGGGGCCCCCGTCGCTTCGCGCAGGTAGTACGGGAACACGAAGTTCTGGCGCGGATTGGTCGCCCCGACCTCGTACTCGATCTCCATGTCGACCCGGCCCTCCTCGGGGAACGGCCGCAGTCGCAGCGCCAGGAGGCGCACCCGCGGCTCGTGCTTCAGCAGCGCCCGCTCCACCAGCTCGCGCACGTACGCGGTCGCCGGTGTGTCGAGCGGCTCGAACAGCAGGTGCCGCAGGTCGCAGCCGTAGTCGGGCCGCATCAACCGCTCGCCCGGCTCGGTGCAGAACAACGCCCGCATGGCGTTCTTCACGTTGTCGAGCTCCTCGGTCATCGTCACCGAGCCCGTCTCGCGCAGGAAGGTCGGCGGGAAGCTCCACCCGCGCCCGAGGAAGGAGCTCGGCGCTCCCGGCCTGTCGCCCCGGCCCGTCATCCGATCTGCACCGTGGGAGCGCCGACGGCGGCCATGGCCCCGCACACGCACGCATCTGTCGCGCGCACCGCGGGCCTGCCCTGGACGAGCACCTGCGGGCTGCCGGACGGGAAGGCGCTGACCGTCGGCTGGTGCCCGTTCGGCGGCAGCGAGCACTTGTGCGTGGTGCCGACGACCGCCGCGGGCTGCCCTGCGATCAGCACCGTGGGCACGCCCGGCCCGAGGATGGTGCCTCCGTGTGTGGTGGTATCTCCGACGCGCGACGCTGACGGCATTCCTCATCCTCCTCAGTTGATCTGCACCAGCGCTCCCTTGAGCACCGCGAGCGCGCTGGAGGTCAACTCCACGCTCAGCTCGCCCTTCGCCTGCAGCTGCGTGCTGGCCTCCAGCTTGAGCGTCAGTCCCTTGACGCCGACCTCGCCCTGGCCCTCGACCTTGACGCCCGCGCCTTTGAGGCCGACCTCGCCCTGGCCCTCGATCTGGACGCCCGCGCCCTTCATGCTGACGTCGCCTCGACCCGCGACCGCGATCTCCTCGGCTTTCACGGACACCTCGTTCTGCCCGTCGAGCGCGATCGACTTGCCCTTGATCGTCACCTCGCCGTCGGCCGCCAGTGTCAGGCTTCCGGCGCTCCTGATCACGATCCCGTCGGGCGACAGCTCGACGCTGTTGCCGCTCGAGTCGGTCAGCGTCAGCCCCTCCGCGTCGTCGCTCAGCAGGAGCGCGTTGCCTTTCGGCGTGGTCATGCGCACCTCCTGCTTGTCGTCGTCGAACACCAGCGCGATCCCCGAGCGGGTGATGAAGCCCTTTTTGTGGTTGTCGTCGCTCGCCGGCAGCGGCGACGGCTTGGCGCTGCTGTGCAGCATCCCGAGCACGACCGGGTGCCGCGGATCCTGGTGGAGGAACCCGATCACCACCTCGTCGCCCACCTCCGGCCGGAACACGCTGCCCCGCCCGTCACCGGCGTCCAGGAGCGCCAGGCGGGCCCACACGCCCGCGCCGCCGGGAGCGAGCAGCGGCAGCCGCACCTGGATCCGCTCCTCGCCCTGCGGGTCGTCGGCGAGCTGGGTGACCACGCCGATCTGCAGCCCGTGCGATGCGGGCACCAGCCCGGCCGCCGCGGGGGCCTCGACGGCCGTCCCCTCGCGCGGAGCCTCGGCTCCGGGCCCGAACTGCACGTCGGTCTCCCACCGCCCGGGCGTCAGCTCGTGGCGCACCCCGGACACGTACGCCTTGCCGGAGAAGCGGCGGCCGACGCCCTCCAGCTCCACCAGCAGGCCCGGCTTGAACCGCGGATCGCCCTGGCACCGCACGCGGCCGCGCACCAGCGCCATCCGGCTGCGGAGCAGCCGCCCGCCGGCCCACGCCCGCAGCTCCTCCGCGGTCAGCCCGCCGCCATGGCGCAGCGTCACCGGACCCGCGCCGAGCACCGCCGCCAGCTCGCCGGCGCTCTGCGTCCCCGGCGTGGCGAACGCGGGCTCGTCGGCCTCGCCGACCAGCGTCTCCTGCCCGCCCGCGTCCCACGCCTCGCCGCTGGCGCCCGCGAGCTGCAGCCGCGCATCGGTCTCCAGGTCCACCTCGTACAGCTCGCTGCGCGGGCCGAGATGCATAGCCGCGGCGCCGGACGTGTTCGGCCGCTCCACCCACACATCACCGTCCTCGACGCGGACGACCAGCCCGTTCGCCTCGGCTCGCTCGAGCAAGAAGTCCCAGTCGGTCGCGTCCACCTGCATCATCTGCGCATGGACGACCGCGGTATCGTCGACGCGCGTCTTGAGCCCGTAGCGCTGTAGCAGCCCCGACAGGATGTCCGCGTCGGTGCTGTCTGAGTACAGCGCGCTGCGGCGCGCCGCGGTTGCTTTCACGACGACATCGCGGCACTCGACGACCAGCGTGCAGCGACCGGAGCGCCGCGTCGACACCGCGTGGCGCACGACCAGCCCACGAAACAGCCGCTCCTCCCGATCGCCGTAGCCGGCGACGATCTCGAGCGAGCGCCCCGGCGCGAGCGAGCCTTCGCCGCTGAGAGGGAAGCCGGCGCCGACATCGTCGCCGTCGACGAGCTCGACGCGGGCGGCGGGGATCCGTCCGAGCACCCGCGTCACCACCACCGACAGCACCGGATGTCGCGCCCCGATCTCCAGCCCGTCCGACAGCAGCCGCACGCGGATCGAGTCCGTCGAGGAGGCGGGAGAGCTCATCGCGCCGACCTCGCCACGAGCGGGGGGAAGCGCAGCACCTGCCCGGGACGGACGTCCCACAGGCCCCTGAGCCCGTTGAAACGCGCGACGTCGACCACGTGGGCCGTGCTGCCGTAGACCGCGTGGACCAGCAGCGGCAGCGTGTCTCCCGCCTTCACGGTCCGCTCGTGCGTCAAGTCGGGCGAGGCGAACCGGTCTCGCAGGGCGCGCATCGCATCCGACATCGCCTCGGAGAAGCTGGCCGTCAGCTTCGCGCGCAACGGGTGACCGTCCGGGCGAAAGTAGGTGTACTGGATGTCGACCGCGTCGAGCACGCAGCACAGCACCAGCTCGCCCCACGACAGCCGCAGGAACGGCGGGCGGTGGATCTCGCCGTACACCCTCGCGGTCAGCGACATGAAGCGCCGGACGTCCGCCGCGACGTCGCGCTCCGGCCCCGCCGCGCCGGTGCCGTCGAGCACCAGCTCGAACGTGTACTTCTGCGGCTTGATGTGGCTGAACCGCTGCGGCGTCGCCGAGGTCCCCATCCCCTGCTGTTTGCCGTACTCGAGCTCGTACTTGAGCGCGTACGCGGCCGGGTTGAACTGGGCCACGAACGGCTCGCCGATCTGGTCCTTCGGATCGCAGTCGATCGATCGGTATGCCTCGATCCTGAGCTTCTGCAGCGTCCCGCTGCCGGCCGGCGGCGTGGTGCTCATCGCTCCTGCCGCTCCTGCAGGATCCTCAGCACCTGCTCGACGCACTCGGCCACCAGCTCCTCGCGCTCCGCCCGGCTGCGGGCGACCGGCGGCGCGTCGCCCTCCGGCTCGTCCGGTCGCACCGCCATCCGGATCACGAGCTCCCTGACTTCTACGGGCATACCGGGATCCCTCTCATCTGCGTAAAGTACTGATAGGCCAGCTCGATCGACTCGACCGCGTACGCGTTGTCCTGCGCCTTGAAGTCGCCGACCGACCATTTGACCGGCCAGGCCCCGACGAAGCCCCAGGCGGCGAGCGGCTGGTGGTCCTCGTTTAGCAGCGTCACGTTGACCTCCACCGACCTGATCCGGAAGTCGACCCGCGTGGCCTCGCACCAGTCGCGCAGCGCCGAGTCCCTGATCAGACCCCGGCGCAGCACCAGGTTGCCGTACTTCGCCCGCGCCGGGAGCCGGTGGACGAACCGGTTCTCGCCGCCCTCCGCGAGCTCCTCGACCCCGAGCTCGGACGACAGACCCGACACCTCGCTGAAGCGCGCGTCGACCGTGTCCTGAGCCAGACCCGTGAAGTCGACCCGGAAGTGGAATGTGGGCGGGGGATACATCGGTTAGCCGTGGGCGACCGTCAGGCCCTCGTGGGCGACCTCGATCGACTCGATAGCGATCTCGTTCGCGCTCGCCTTCAGCGAGGGACCCTCGACCTTGACCGGGAACGCGTTCTTCGCCGTCCAGGTCACCACCGGGTTGTGCTCCTCGTCGAGGAGCATGATCACCAGGTCGCGGCGCTGCACCTTGTTGAGCTTCGTGGTGTTGAGCCAGTCGTAGAAGCCGTTGTCGCCCTTGATGATGCCGCGCTTGAAGGTGATGTTGCTGAACTTCGGGAGCCCCGGCTGCTTGATCGGGCCGTACTCCCGCATCATGCCGTCGCGGTACTCCAGCACCTGATGCTCGATTGTGAGTCCGGACACCTCCGAGAACGCGATCTCGGCGTCGCTCCACTTCACCTGGAAATGGAAGGCTGGGAGGGGATAATTGGCCATGGTGTGTCTCCTTTACGCGCTGCGGCGCAGCTCAGGCGGTTTGAAGCTTGTGCGAGAAGCGGAGGATGATGAACTCGGCCGGCCTGACCACCGCCATCCCGATCTCGACGAACATGCGCCCCTCGAGGATGTCGACCGGCGTCATCGTCGAGCCGAGGCCCACCTTGACGAAGAACGCGTCGACCGGCCGGGCCCCGACCAGCGCGCCGTCGCGCCACTTCTGCGTCAGGTAGTTCTCGATCATCGACTTCACCCGCACCCACGTGTTGGCGTCGTTGGGCTCGAAGACCGCCCAGGCGGTCGCTTTCTTGACGGACTCCTCCACCGTGTTGAAGAACCGCCGCACCGGCACGTAGCGCCACTCGTTGTCGTTGCCGGCCAGCGTCCGCGCCCCCCACACCAGCGTGCCCTTGCCCGCGAACGCGCGCAGCGCGTTGATCGACTTGCCCGCGTCGACGTCGACGTTGAGCGTCTCCTGGTCGCGCGTGTCGAGCAACTCCACCGGGCCGACCACCGACGACAGGCTGACGTTGGCCGGCGCCTTCCACACGCCGCGGCTGTTGTCGACGTACGCGTACAGCCCGGCGATCGCGCCGCTCGGCGGCATGATCGCCGCCGCCCGCTCGAGCTCGTCGAACGCGTGCCGCAGCACCGGATGCTGCGCCCGCGCCGCGTCCTCCTGGATCTCCACGGTCCGCTTCGCCGAATTCTCCAGCCCGACGAGCATCTCGTACACGGCGTCGAATAATCTTTTGAACGCCTCGCCCCCCTTCTTGATCCCCTCGGCGAGGCCGCCCGTGGCGGGTCCGTAGTACTGCGCGCGCTCGTCCGGCTTGATGTCCTTGTCGGCATCGGCCGCGAGCCCGAGCGACGCGTCGAGCGTCACGCTCAGCTCCGCGTCCGCGCCCGCCACCGCGCCCTTCCAGCCGGAAGCCATCCGCTTCAACGTCGTCAGCGCCGCGCCGAACGGCCCATCCGTCCGCGTCAAGTTGACGGCCACCTCCCGCAGCCCGTCGTTCTCGAGCGATCCCGCGAGCCGCTTGAGCAGCGCCGCCACGCTGGCGATCACCGCGGCGTAGTGCTCGAGCTCGCCCTTGGTGCCGCGCGTGTTGCCCTGCAGCCTGGCGAACCACTGCGGGAAGCTCAGCTCGGCCCCGGTCCCCCCGGCGGAGTTCAGCGCGTCGCGCAGCTTCTTCTGGTCGGCCAGCGCCTTGTCGAGCCGCTGCACCGCCAGCCTGGCGGCGTCGGTCCGGTCCTCGGGGTCGACCCCCTTCGCGTCGCCGAGGCGGTTGCCGAGTTCGTCGGGCTTCTTGGGGTCCGCCGTCTCCTGCACGAACGTCAGGTGCGCGTAGCTCAGCGCGACCCCGTACGAGGTCTGGACGTACGGGTAGTACGCCGCCCCGTACCGGAGCCCCTGCATGCCGAGCCCGCCGCGGAACGTCCGCACCCGCTCGTCCCGCTCGCCCTTGATCCAGTGGACGTCGAGGATGGCGAACCGGTCCTGCAGCTTCTCGCACTGCGCAAGCATCTGCTGGTGGACCTCGGCGCGGTCGCTGTCCTTCGCGAGCAGCGTCGCCTCCGGGATCACCAGCAGCGTCGGCTCATCCTCCTTGCGCACCGCCTCGAGGCCGCTCAGGAGGCGCTCCTTCGCGATCGTCCGACTGTTCGCGTCGTACTTCCCGACCGAGATGATCCAGCACGGACCGCCGCCGTTGTCGAAGAACAGGCGCACGCTGTCGTGTAGGTAGTACGGCCGCTTCAGCTCGGCCGCCTTGAAGCTGCCGTCCGCCTCGAGGGTCACCCGCGCCTGCATGTGCTTCGGATCCGGCGACCCGCCGAAGTGCTGCTGGTACTCCAGGAGGCTCGTGATCCGCAGCGGCTTGTCGAGCAGGTCGATCCCCTTGCGGTCGGCCTTCTCGGTGTAGCCGATGAACGCGGGGATCGCGGTGGCCACCTCGGCCACCGAGGGCGGCAGGAGCGAGACTTCCTGAATGTAGACATCGGGGGTGTTGTAGGTGGGCACGGCGACTCCTCGGGGCTACAGCGAGACGACGATCTCGGACACGAACGGGGCGGAAGAGGACCCGGACCGCGCCAGCGAATGACACGGCGGGCCAGGCAAGTGGGTGACGAGCGGCCCGACGCGGCTGGCCCTCAGGCACGCATTGCGCAGGGCCACCTGCGACAGCGGCAGCGGCCGGCTCGACTCGAAGCTCGCCACGCTGCGGCCCGGGAAGCGCTCGGCGACCTCGGGCACGGACACCGGGTTGAACGCGATCGCTTCGCCCGGCGGATACGGCGCGGGCGGACGCTGCGGGTAATCGATCGACAGCGCCCCGACGTCGCCCGCGCTCCGCGGCAGCACGATGTGGTAGCGCCAGAGCACCGAGCGCGCGGCAAACCGCGCGGTGTACTCCACGTACTCCGGCCCTCGCCGCGTCCCCAGGTCGCGATGGCACGGCCAACCAGCGTCGGGGACCCGCAGCTCGAGGATCCCGAGCGGCCCGAGCGCCTGCAGCTCCGGGTCGACGAACAGGCGCTCCGCCGGCCTCCCCGGCACGTTCGACCACGCCTCGCCGCGCAGGTCGCCAAGCGAGAGCCCCAGCGTCACCTGCTCCCCTCCCGCGTGCCCCAGGTCCGTCACCCGGACGCTCGCCCGCACGACCTCCTGCCCGTCGGTGACCGTCACCTCATGGCCCTCGGCGGACCGCGGCGCCGTGGCGATGATGTGCTCACCGACCAGACGCACCCGCTCGTCCGCGCCGACGACCTCGCCCGCGTGCAGCGACCACGAGGCTTTGCGGTTGTGCAGCAACCAGCGCGAGCGCCCCCCATCCGTCGGCAGCTCGGTGAACACCGCAAACGTCGGCTCGGTCGGGCACAGCGCAAACACCAGCCGGGCGCCGCCTGCCAGCGGATACAGCGCCACCGAGCTGCCCCCGGGGACAGGCTCCGTCGGACCGACCAGCGTCACGCCGCCCGCGCAGCGGAGCAGCCGCACCCGGTGCGCCGCCAGCACGATGCTCGTCGAGGTCGTCGGCATGATCGCCAGATCGCGGCATACGCCGTCGCGGTACCAGTCGTGCCGCAGACGCACGCCGATGAAACGCTCGTAGCGCAGCTGCATGTCAGCCCCCCACCTCGGACACCCCGGGGGTCTGCACCACTGGCGTGCTGCGCAGCGGCACCCCCCCCTGGAAGGTGATCATCCGCAATCGATAGAGCACCGACGGAATATAGCGCGTCGACAGTGCCCCCCAGAGTTGGTTCTGCTCCTCGAACGTCTGCGAGCACAACTCGATCGCTATGCGCTCGATCGACTCGTCGAGCCCCGGGCAATTGGACGGATCGATATGCGTGCGCGACTGGAAGAACAGCACGGCGGTCGACAGGAACTTCAGCGAATCGGCATAGTTCGACCCCTGGACCGAGACCAGCAGGTAGATGTTGAGGTTGACCTCCGGGTACAGAATGTCGACTTGTTCGTCGCGCCGGCGCGTCGCCGGCTGCGACCTGCGGACCCGCTCCTCCTCGATCCGCACCAGGCTCAGCGTCAGCGGGTTGTCCGGCGCCGGCTCCTTGCTCGAGTCCGGCACCGGGCCGAGGACCGCGCGCGGGCTCGCCACAGCCCCGAAACGCGCCGTCAAGGAGGCGTTCAACTCGGCCACCACGGCGCTGAGAACTCGCTCGATCACGGCCTTGCCCTCACGCTTGCCCCTGAACGGGCGGTCGCGACTTCTCCGAGTGCATCGATTCGACGCCCGTCGATGATGCGCGCATCGCCGCGCCAAACTCGCCAGACCGCCCACTATGTGAGTGCCTCTGAGATCTCGTCAAGCGACCGGCGCCGATGAGCGGACCGCGAACGCGCACCGTGCAGCTCCACGCTGTCGGTTCCGAGGTCGAGGGGGCATGGCGAGTATGAGTGAGCACGCGACGTCCGATCCGGGTGACAGTCGGCTGGCTCAGCAGCGTCGAACACGGTGCAGGCGGCGTCGTGTGCAGACTGCGCGTAACCAGACATAGCGAAATCATGGACCCGATGGTCATGATGAGTAGCAAGTGGCGTGCCAGAGTCATCGCCTTGGATGGACCAGGCCGGCGACATCGTCGTGGCAATACCTGCGTCGGGGTGCAAACGCTGCGCCGAGCACCTGCCCCTACGCCCGCGGCTGCCGCGTGTCGGCGAGCGGCGCGCTCCGGCAGCAGCTCCGCCATGAGCTCCTCGACGCGGGCGTGCACCTGCTCCTCATCGAGATCCTCGTGTCCGAGAACAAGGCCCGCGAGGCGCTCTCCAAGTTTCGCGCGGTGAAGGCTCGCACGCCGCGTGTGCTCGCGGTGATGCGGCAGATCGCCGACGGTGTCGCGGCGAAACGTCCCCGCGACGCGCCCGGCTGTACGCGGAGATCGCCGACGCTCACGTGACGGCGAGCTCGCCGTCGAGCTCGTTTTCCGCGGCTACCAGTTGCTCGCGGCTGCGGGCCACCCGATCCTCGCCACACGGCATGTCGCCGATTTTTGTCGGTGTCATGCCGGCCGTGTGGAGTTAATTGGACGAATCAAGAAGCATTCGGTTACCCCACGGATGCCGCCGGGCGAGCACGGGACCGGCGCAAAGG